>Ga0078784_14_pt20 | contig 11409 bp, 10 predicted proteins | sample CanAccphospTypeI_FD_67364 | JGI IMG/M metagenome (GOLD analysis project Ga0078784, IMG submission 67364) | Unknown Accumulibacter genome from EPBR bioreactor metagenome | reverse complement strand
TGCTACCTCTGATGATGGCCATGACGTTCCCCCAATTGCTGACGATGAAAGGACGAGCACCGCAACGGTCGAAAGGCCTTAAACGACGGTCAGGGTGCGGCTAACTGGATGCTGTTTCGCGATACGGGTTGGCAAGCGCTTGGAACTACGGGAACACGTGGCACGCGAATGCGAACCGCGGCCGGGAACGCGTTCCGGATTAACAGGTTGACTGGTTGACTGCGAGCGTGTCGTTCAATACGCGGGGCTGCCGACCGGGGTCGGTCGGGGCGGCCTCGCGTTTTGCTACCGTCGCGAGTGGTGACGCATGCGCCACCAACCGAGCAGGGCCAGCCCCAGGATCGCCAGGGACGGCGGTTCGGGCACCGGGGAGGCACGTTGGTTGAAGCGCTGCGTAAAGCTGGTCAGCGCGACCATGTCCAGCGGCGCGTTGCCGCTGACGAGAATGTTGGTCTCGACGAGAACGCTCGCTTGCGATGCGTAGGCAAGCGAATCGGACAGCACCGCATTCAGGGAAAGGAGAGCCAGGACATTCTGCTCGCCGAGTACGTCAATGCCGTTTGCGGCAAGAACATCGCTGGAAACGGCGACCATTCCGCCAAAGCTGCCGGCACCGAATTCGAATCCCGCGAGCTCCAGCGAACTGCCGATGATCCGCGAGCCGCCGTCAACGACCGAGACGCTGAAAGCGAGGTCGAGGTCTATTTGCTCACGCCCGGTGGTACGCAAGGCATCATTCGCAAGGAGTTCGAAGCCGGGATTCAAAGCCTGGTCGTCCAGTGGAAGCACCCTGATCAGCGACAGGTTCACAGGTGCGACGGTGGAAGCGTCGTCGGTGCGCCAGTTGTCGAAGAGCTTGTCATTGATCAGCATGCTTGCGCCGCCGACAAGTTCGGCCATTGTGCAGAACTGATTGGTGCTCGCGCAGCCGCTAGTCACTACGGCGGCCGGCGCTGCACCGGACCAGATCCAGGAGGCGATGGCGATAGCCATTGCGACTGCGTGCGACCAAGGGCTTTTCATTGTCGTGTCTCCCCGTCAGAGTAGTTGAACAGCACCCATCGCCGGTCAGGCAAGAGCAAAGCTATTCGTCGCTCGCAGCAGCTGCCGACAGGCGCGCAGAACTTTCGTGATGGCCGCGATGTGCTCCTCCGGTAAGCGATCGTGTCTTGCATGGCTCCCCCCAAGACAGGCTTGCCGTGACAGACTCGCTTTCATGCGCTCGATCCGGGAAGTCTCCGGATTGCCGTCTGTCGTGCGGCGGTAGACGAGTCCCAGTCTTCTCAGTCCCTGGGTTCTGGAAATCCCTACATTAAACCAAGGTTAATGGATTGCACTTCCTGCCACAACCCCCCAAAACAGGGGGGGTTAATGGCTGCTTTCTTGGGCTGATCGAGCGCCGATCGAGGCCCGTCAGCGGCATTTTCCTGTCATGCCGACGCGGCCGCAGCCGAGCCCTCCAGCCCGGCTGGGACGCGCGGACGGCGAGCTGTGCAGGGAGTTGGCTGGGGAGTGGGCGGCAACCAGCCGGACCGGTTTCTTTGGCGCGCGAGTCGTAGGGGCGACCTTCAGGGTGATCCAGGCGGGCGCTAGGTTTTCAATCGAGCGCGAAAAATCGCCAGGAAAGCTGTCCCGACCTGCCGACGGGCTTCCGAGTGCAGTGGGCATGCCAGGCCGCTACAGCGCGGCTTGGCGACCCTCACCAGCTTGCTCGGTTCGGCAACGGGGGCGGAGGTGATCGCCAGCCTCAGCGATTGAGATAAAGCAGTCGGGCAGCGGTCGCCGGCGCGCATTGCGCAGTTCCCTGCCCACATCCGATCCGTCGAAGGTTGGCCTGACCATCGATCTCGAGCAGGGAGATGCTGCCGAAAGCGAGTGGCAGCTGGCTCCACTCGTCGATCGCCAGTCGCAGGCAGTGGCCGAGCGCAGCGCGGATCGCGCCAGCGTGGGTGACCAGAGCCAGGCGTCTTGCGTGTCCTGCGCGGAGGCTGTCCAGGCAGTCGATGACGCGCGCCTGCAGCATCGCCGCCGATTCGCCGCCTGGCGGGACGAAGTGCAGCATGTCGGCTGCCCAGGCGTCGAGCAGGTGGCGGTCGATCTCGTTCCAGCGCCGGCCTTCCCATTCGCCGAAGTCGATCTCCATCAGCCGGTCATCGTAGCTCGCTCGCGGGTGCAAGACCTCGGCAAGGCGGCGCGCGCGTTGCAGGGGGCTGGCAACGATCGGCGTACCGGCGGGCAGAAGCGAACGCAAGCGCCTGGCCAGTGGCTGCGGATCCTCGGCGTCGACATCGAGCTGGCCGTAGCAGATGCCGCTCTCAAGCAGGGGACGCGGATGGCGGATCAGGAAAATCTGCACAGCAGCCCGGCGTAGAAGGCGACTTCGGCCAGTTGCTGCGTGGCGCCGAGGCAATCGCCGGTATAGCCGCCGATCTGACGGCGGAACATCCGCCCCAGCCAGAGCGTTGCCAGGGCCGCGAAGAGGCAGCCAACAAGAGCCTCGAACGGGGGCAGAAAGAGCAGCGGCAGTAGCGTCGTGAGCGCGGCAAAGCCCAGCTCGCGCCAGCCGATGCGCGTGGCCAGCGGCTTCGCCTTGCCCTCGTCGCGAACGTAGTCGAGGGCGCGCAACAGCGTCGTAGACGCGAAACGCGAGAGTGCATGACCGGCCAGCAGCACGGCCGGAACCATTTGCGGGGCAAACTCGACCAGCGCCAGAAAGCGGGCCAACAGCAGGACGACGAGCGCGACGGCACCAAAGCTGCCGATCCGCGAATCCTTCATGATGCTCAGGATCTGCGCCTTCTCCCAGCCGCCGCCAAAGCCGTCGACCATGTCGCTCCAGCCGTCTTCGTGGAACGCGCCGGTCAGGTAAATGCTGCTGGCGATTGCCGCCAGAACGGCCAGCGTCATGGGCCAGATCTGATTGGCGGCAAGGAAGACCAGCGCGGCGATGGCGCCGATCAGCAGACCAACCGCCGGAAAATAGCGCGCGGCGCGATCGAGCGCCTCGCTGCTGTGACCGACCCACTTCGGCACCGGCAGGCGGGTGAAGAAGCGCAGCGCGCCGAAGAAGTATTCCAGCTCGCGCCTAAGCATCCGGCAGTGGCCGGCGGGTGCCGGATTCCTCAAGAACGGTGCTGGCGACGTCCAGGCGAGAGCGGCACGAGCGACGCGTCTGCCGTCTGCCGTGCGTCTTGTCGTGTGCCGCCAGGCGCGTCGTCGGCGGGCGCAGTGCGGCAAGGCAGGCGGCGCTGGGTGGGCAGGTTTCCGGGCTGGTTGGCATCATTCGATCGCCTGGCTGAAGGGGTTCCCGATGGTATACCGAGATGCGCATTTTCCGCCATCGCCACACGGACATCCGCCGGCATGCGCGGGTTGGACGCGGCGCGTCACTTGGCCCGCTCGACTACCGCGGCAGGTCTACAAGTGTCGAAAAATTTTACACTTGTTTTCGGTCAGCGCGACGAAGTGCCTATCAGCGAGGCATGAGAGGCGTCAGGGGCGGCCGAAAAATAGCCGTCTCAGTACCGTCGACCACCGGCAGGAAAGTCCCAACTGCTTGATTTGTCGGGAGACGATTGGTATTCGCTAGGCTGTGTGTTGTGCGGACAGCAGCATTCCGAATTCTTTCATTACATCATGGGAATGGATATTGCTTCCGATTCTGGTGACGACGCTTGGGCCGGAATTGCGAGGATTTTTCTTCAACAGCAAGCTTCCAGTGCGCCAACGGGAGTTTCGTCGTTTAGGTCTGCAGTTCGTGCTGTTTACGCTCTTTTTTCGCAAGGGAGGGTTTCCTCATGATTCGGCATTCGGCTCTTTTTGCAACAGCAGCTCTGGCAGCGCTGGTTTCGTCCGGAACTGCACAGGCGGTGGTGACCGTCTTTCCGCAAGCGTCGCTGACCCCGTCGACCGATTACTACACCGATCGCATCGGTGGTGGCCTCGGTACCTCGATCGTCACCACTGGCGGCGGCAACGCCGCCAACGTTGGCGCTCTGGACGGTCGCAACGACGACGGATTTCAGGGTCCGATCGATCTGACCACCTTCGGGTTTTCGCCCGGTTTCACCTTTTTCGGGGGCCCGGGTACCTCGCTTTTCCTCAACAACAACGGCAACGTCAGCTTCGGCGCCGGGATTTCGGCATTCACTCCGACTGGACCGCAGGGGGCCTCGGCACCGATCATCTCGCCTTTTTTCGCCGATGTGGATACACGCAACGTGGCGAGTGGCGTCGTCTACTACCGTAATTCCGCCCCGGGTGAATTCATTGCCACCTGGGACCAGGTTGGGTATTTCGGTTCCCACGCCGACCTGCTCAACTCTTTCCAGCTGGTCCTGCGCGATCCTTCCGTCTACACGATCCCCGTGGGTGAAGGCGCGATCGGCTTCTTCTGGAAAACCATGGGCTGGGAAACCGGTGACGCCAGTGGCGGCAGTGGTGGTTTCGGCGGCACGCCGGGGGCGGTGGGTTTCGGCAACGGTTCGTCTGACGGGGTGATTCTCGAGGGCTCCACCCTGGCCGGGATTGCCGCCGTCGTACAGAATCACAATACCTGGTTCGACCAGGACCTGCGGCCGATTTGCGGCGTCCCCGGAGCGCCGCCTTGCCCGACCCCGGAACCCGAGAGTCTTCCTCTCCTTGCCATCGCTCTCCTCGGTTTGATCGGCGTCTACTCGCGTGGCAGGTTCGCGAAGCAAGCGCTAAGCCAATTGCAGCGCTCTTCCTGAGCGATCCTTCCAGCCAAAAAACGGGCGGCCATCGGCCGCCTTTTTTTGTCGCTTCGCCAGCCGTGCTTTCGATCGTGCCAAGCACGTGCCACCTGCCGGGCGGTTTCGGTTAGCATGGGCGCGACCGTGAGCATGGCTGGCTCCGAATGAAGGTGGAAACACACCCGGGAGGTGTCGTCGATGGAATGGCTGTTGATTGTTGTTGTTCTTTCCGTGCTCGCTTACGTGGGTGTTTCGATGCTTGGCGGGGCACGCTGGTTGCTGCTGACGCGTGGCCTGCAAAAGCGCCTGGCTGCAGGGCGGCAAGCCGTCGCCCCGGCACGCTTCGACGTGCGCGAGTTGACCGGCCTGCCTGATCCCGTGCAGCGCTACTTTCGCGTCGCCTTGACGGCGGGGCAGCCGATGCTTGCGACGGTCAGAATCGAGCACGCGGGCAGCTTCAATATTGCCGAAAGCGGTGCTGACCGCTGGAAGCCGTTCACCTCGGGGCAGTTGGTGACGACGCGCCGACCGGGATTCGTCTGGGATGGGCGGGTGACGATCGTCCCGGGACTGACGGTGCATGTGCACGACGCCTACGTGGCCGGCGAAGGGACGCTCCACCCGGCGGTGTTCGGACTGACCTCGCTGGCCAGGCGGCAGGGCAAGGGAGACATTGCGCAGGACGAGTTGTTGCGCTTTCTGGGCGAGGCTGCCTGCTATCCGACGGCCCTGCTGCCGAGCCAGGGCGTACAGTGGCAGGCCGTTGACCAATCCTCGGCGAGGGCGACGCTGACAGATGGCGAGGTCACCGTCAGCCTCCTGTTTCGCTTCAGCGCAGACGGACTGATCGAGTCGGCCTGCGCTGACGCGCGTGGTCGCATGGTGAGCGGCAAGGTCGTTGCGCTGCCTTGGGAGGGGCTGTGGTCCGACTATCAGCAACACAATGGAATGTGGATACCGATGTGCTGCGAGGCGCGCTGGCTGCTGCCAGCGCCGCGGCCTTACTGGCGGGCGCGCATTGGGCTCATCGAGTACGAATTCGCATGATCCGTACGTGCTTTCCCCGGCTGAGGATTCGCACGGCGACCTTCAGGCGCCGCTTCATACACTGCCGGCGGCACGCAGGGCAGTGATCGCACTGGCCGAGTAGCCGAGTCGTTGCAGCGTCTCGTCGGTATGTTCGCCGAGTGCGGGTCCCAGCCATTCCGTGCCTCCCGGCGTCTCCGACAGTTTCGGAACGATGCCCGGAATCTTGAATGGCCTGCCGTCGGGCAGGGTGGCGGTTTCGATCATCTGCCTGGCCAGGTACTGCGGGTCGCTGACCATGTCGGCGGCCGAGTATATCCGCGACGCGGGAACTTCGGCGCCGGCCAGGACGCGCAGCACCTCGCTTTCGTCGTGCGCGGCAACCCAGTCATCGATGGCCTTGTAGATCTCGTCGCGACGGGTGTCGCGGCCGGCGTTGTCGGCCAGTTGCGGGTCATTGGCCAGATCGTCGCGGCCGATGGTGTGCATCAGGCGCTTGAAGATTGCATCGCCGTTGGCGCCGATGGTCACGTGTTTGCCGTCCTGCGTCGAGTGCGTGTTCGAGGGCGTAATGCCGGGCATGATGTTGCCGCTGCGTTCGCGAACGAAACCGAAAACGTCGAACTCGGGCAGCAATGACTCCATGATCGCGAAAACCGCCTCGTAGAGAGCGACATCGACCACCTGCCCCTGGCCCCCGTTCTGCTCCTTGTGGCGCAGGGCCATCAGCGTGCCGATCACTCCCCACAGCGCGGCGATCGAGTCGCCGATCGAAATTCCCGTCTTGACCGGCGGCCGGTCGGGAAAGCCGGTGACGTAGCGCAGCCCCCCCATCGATTCGCCGATGGCCCCGAAACCGGGTTGCTGTGCCAGCGGTCCACTCTGGCCAAAGCCCGACAGACGCAGCATGACCAGGCCGGGGTTGATGGCCGACAGCGTTTCCCAGCCCAGACCGAGTTTTTCGAGGACACCAGGGCGGAAGTTCTCGACGACGATGTCGGCTTCAGCGACCAGTTGGTGAACGATCTCGCGGCCGGCGGGGTGCTTGAGATTGACGGTCACCGATTTCTTGTTGCGCGACTGGACGTACCACCACAGCGAGGTGCCTTGGTAGAGCTTGCGCCACTTGCGCAGGGGGTCGCCGCCATCGGGCGATTCGATCTTGATCACCTCGGCACCGAACTCGGCCATGATCCGCGCCGCGAAGGGTCCGGCGATCAGGCTGCCGAGTTCGATGACTTTCAGGCCGGCGAGGGGTTTGCTCGATGTCGTCATGGCAATAAAGATCCTTTGTGCGCCTTGCGGCCGACCAAAGACAAAGCCCCCTTGCGGGGGCCTCGTCTGTGCAGCCTTGCCAGCGCCTTGCTTGTTACGCCTACATGCGCTCGATCATGGCGTCGCCGAATGCGGAGCATGAGACTTCGGTTGCGCCATCCATCAGACGCGCAAAGTCGTAGGTCACGACCTTGTCGCCAATCGCGGCTTCCATCGACTTGACGATCAGGTCGGCAGCCTCGAGCCAGCCCAGATGGCGAAGCATCATTTCGGCGGAAAGGATCAGCGAACCAGGATTGACCTTGTCCAGCCCGGCGTACTTGGGCGCCGTGCCGTGCGTTGCTTCGAAGCAGGCGTAGAGGTCGGAGATGTTGGCACCCGGGGCGATGCCGATGCCGCCGACCTGCGCCGCCAGCGCGTCGGAGATGTAGTCGCCGTTCAGGTTGGTGGTGCAGATCACGTCGTATTCGGCCGGACGCAGCAGAATCTGCTGCAGGAAGGCGTCGGCGATCGAGTCCTTGATGATGATGCCGTCCGGGAGCTTGAGCCAGGGGCCACCGTCGAGTTCGACGCCACCGAATTCGTTCTTGGCCAGGTCATATGCCCAGTCACGGAACGAGCCTTCGGTGTATTTCATGATGTTGCCCTTGTGTACGATGGTCACCGACTTGCGCTTGTTGGCGATCGCGTACTTGATGGCGGCACGTACCAGGCGCTCGGTACCCTCCCTGGAAATCGGCTTGATGCCGATGCCCGAGGTCTCCGGGAAGCGCATCTTGGTGACGCCCATCTCTTCGCGCAGGAACTTGATGACCTTCTTGGCGCCGTCGGAGCCGGACAGCCATTCGATGCCGGCGTAGATGTCTTCGGTGTTCTCGCGGAAGATCACCATGTTGGTCTTCGTCGGATCCTTGAGTGGCGAGGGGACGCCGCGGAAGTACTGGATCGGGCGTACGCACTGGTAGAGATCGAGTTCCTGGCGCAGGGCGACGTTCAGCGAACGGATGCCGCCACCGACCGGGGTGGTCATCGGTCCCTTGATCGAGACCGAGTATTCCTTGAGCGTGTCGAGGGTTTCCTTCGACAGCCAGACGTCCGAACCGTACTTCTGCGTCGACTTCTCGCCCGCATAGACTTCCATCCAGGCGATCTTCTTCTTGCCCCCGTAGGCCTTGGCAACGGCAGCGTCGACGACCTTGATCATCACCGGCGTAATGTCGACACCAATCCCGTCACCTTCGATGAACGGGATGATTGGGTTATCCGGGATAGCTTGCCCCGGAATGATTTTCTGGCCGCCTTCTGGGACTTTGATCAGACTTGTGCTCATGCCAACTCCATATAGTGTGGTTTGGTTGTATCCGTCTCACGTACCGGCACCGGCGCTGGGCAGCGCTATACGGTAGTGCGGGGCCGGCGGACCGGACTTTGCTGCGTGTTTGGGCACGAAGGATCTGACTGGAAGCAGACGCTCCTGCGACACCGCTCGCGATTATGTCGCAAATGCAAGCGTTTTGCCAGCCCGTCGGGCGCTGGCAGGCCACCCGGCCGGGCCTGCAGGGCCTTGCCGGCGGCCAGTCGCACGCCGGCGGCGGCTGACGATGGTTTGCGACCCCGGATGCTACAATCGCCCGGTCAACACCATTCAGTTCATTCCGGCACCTCCCATGGATATTTCCACTGTAGAAAACGTGCTCGCCCAACGCATTGCCGAGGCGATGATCGACGGCTTCAATCGCCACTATCGACTGATTCGTGAATATGGCCAGAAAGCCAAGGGCCTGTTCGAGGCGGGCGACTGGAAGGGCGTCCATGTCGCCGTTCGCAGGCGTATCCGCTCCTACGACGAACGGGTCAGCGAGACCGCCGAGTCGCTCTGTGCCGACTTTGGCGCCGCGTCGCTCGACGATGCCACCTGGCAGCAGCTCAAGCTGTTCTACATTGGCCACCTGATCAACCACAAGCAGCCCGAACTTGCCGAGACCTTTTTCAACTCGGTGTGCTCGAAGATCCTGCACCGTACCTACTTCAACAACGACTACATCTTCGCTCGCCCGGCGGTGTCGACCGAATACATTCAGGCGTCGCCGCCGACCTATCGCAGCTACTACCCCGCGCAGAACGGCCTGTTCGACACCATCAGGCAGATCATCGTCGATTTCGGCTGGCAACGCCCCTTCGAGGATCTCGATCGCGACATCGGCTTCATCATGCGCAGCGCCGAGCAGCGCCTTGGTGAGTGGCCGGAGGCGGAAGCGAACGCGCAGATTCAGGTCCTGCACTCGGCGTTCTACCGCAACAAGGGCGCCTACATTTTCGGCAAGGCGATCAACGGCCATCACGAATTCGTCTTCGCTGTTCCGGTCCTGCATTCACTGGAAGGAAATCTGGTGCTCGACACGATCCTCCTCGACCGCTGGCGGATCAGTGTCCTGTTCTCGCTGTCACGCGCCTATTTCATGGTCGATATGGAAGTGCCCTCGGGCTACGTGCAATTCCTGCGGGACATGATGCCTACCAAGCCGGCTTCGGAGCTATACACCATGCTTGGTCTGGGCAAGCAGGGGAAGACGCTGTTTTTCCGCGACCTCAAGCAGCATTTCCGGCATTCCGAAGACCAGTTCATCATTGCCCCGGGCATTGCCGGTCTGGTGATGCTGGTGTTCACGCTGCCGTCATATCCCTACGTTTTCAAGCTGATCAAGGATGTCTTCGGGGCTTCCAAGGATATGGACCACGACACCGTCAAGCGCAAGTACCTGCTCGTGAAACAGGTGGACCGCGTCGGCCGCATGGCAGACACGCTCGAGTTTTCGCATGTCCTGCTCCCCAAAAAGCGCTTTTCGACCGAGTTGCTCGAAGCGCTGCGCACGCTTGCGCCGTCGCTGATCGAAGAGGACGGTGACGATCTGGTGATCAAGCACCTGTACATTGAACGTCGGCTGACCCCGCTGAACATCTATCTCGACGAGGCGACGCCGGAGGAGATCGACCACGCCGTTCATGAGTACGGCAGTGCCATCCGCGAGCTTGCCTGCGCCAACATTTTCCCGGGCGACATGCTCTGGAAGAACTTCGGCGTCACCCGCTATAACCGTGTCGTCTTCTACGACTACGACGAAATCGAGTACATGACCGATACCAACTTCCGGGTCATCCCGGAAGCACCGTACCCGGAAATGGAAATGTCCGACGAGCCCTGGTACTCGGTCGGCCGGCACGACGTGTTCCCGGAAGAGTTCGCCCGCTTCCTGCTCGGTTCGCCGAAGGTCCGCTCGGCTTTTCTCAAGTACCATCGCGACTTGCTGAACGTGGAGTTCTGGCAGACGGCGCAGGAGAAGATTCGCGCCGGTCACGTCGAGGATTTCTTCCCCTATCCGGAGGAACTGCGCTTCTGCAAGGCCTTCGCGGACTCTTGACGCGCAGCGCCTGGCGGGCGACGCCAACTTCGCTCAGCGCACGAGAATGGCGTGCAGGTCGTTGACGTTGGTCAGCGTCGGTCCACTGATCAGCAGGTCGCCGAGCGCCGAGAAGAAGCCCCAGGCGTCGTTGTCGTCGAGCGCGGCGCGGGCATCGAGACCCAGCGCCGCCGCACGCTGCAAGGTATGCGGGCCAATCATCGCGCCGGCGTTGTCCTCCGAGCCGTCGATGCCGTCGGTGTCACCGGCCAGCGCGTGGATCTGCGGCTGCCCCTGCAGGGCGATGGCCATCGCCAGCATCAGTTCGCTGTTGCGTCCGCCGCGTCCCTGGCCGCGGACGCTCACCGTCGTTTCGCCGCCCGAAAGCAGTACGCAGGGGGGCCTGGCCGGCGTGCCGTGGCGTGCGCAACTCGTGGCGATGCCGGCCAGCGCGCGGGCCACTTCGCGCGCCTCGCCTTCAATCGCGTCGCCGAGGATCAGCGGTGTCACGCCAGCCGCTACGGCCTTTGCTGCCGCTGCCTGCAGGGCCAGGGCAGGGCTGGCGATGATGCGAAACTCGCTTCGCGCCAGGCGCGGGTCGCCCGGTTTCGGTGTTTCGAGTTCACCATCTTGCAGGCGCTGGCGCAGCTCCGCGGAAGTGCGGATGGCGTAGCGGTCGAGCACTGCCAAGGCATCGGCGCAGCTGCTCGGGTCGCCGACCGTGGGGCCCGAGGCGATGACTTCCGGGTCGTCGCCGGCGACGTCCGAAATGGCCAGCGTCAACAGCGACGCCGGCCAGGCGGCTGTGGCCAGCCGGCCGCCCTTGATCGCCGACAGGTGTTTGCGCAGGCAATTCATCTCGTGGATGCTGGCACCGCTGCGCAGCAGCGCGTTGGTGATCGCCTGTTTGTCGGCCAGGCTGATTCCCGTCGCCGGTGCCGCCAGCAGCGCCGAGCCGCCGCCGGAGATCAGCGCCAGGACGCGGTCTTCGGCACGCA
>Ga0078784_16_pt126 | contig 11579 bp, 10 predicted proteins | sample CanAccphospTypeI_FD_67364 | JGI IMG/M metagenome (GOLD analysis project Ga0078784, IMG submission 67364) | Unknown Accumulibacter genome from EPBR bioreactor metagenome | reverse complement strand
TGATGGCACCGGTCGCCACCGTCACCCCAGCCATGACCACCGCTCCATGACCGACCCAGACGTCGTGTCCGATGTTGGCGTAGTGCTCTGGCTCCTGAAACGGGCTGACGTAGCCGTGTATCAAGGCGGGGCTGGTAGAAGCCCAATCGGTGGGGTGCGCGCGGGGGTCCTCACCGAGCGAAACGTTCTGACCGATCGAGCAGAAGCGACCGATGCGCCCGACCATGTTGAGCGAGCCACTGCGAACATAGCTGTGGGCGCCAATCCGCAGCGGCTGCTCAGGACCATTGATGGCGGTGATGCGCGCACTGCCGAGCGATGCCGGCAGTTCGATGCACAGACAACAACGATGGCGCACCTGGGCGAGCGTTGCCAGCTTCAGGCCAGCACGACGAAGCCGGGCCGCATGGCGATAGAGCTGGAAGCGTGTCAGGAGGCTCATGAACGGGATTCCACAATCAAGATGCAGTCATGGCAACAAGAATGCGGCGCCGCATTAGACCTTGAAGCGCCCGACCAGGGCGTTCAGCGTCACCGACAGGGACTCGAGATGCTTGGCCGCCTGATTCACCCCATTGACGGCGGCAGTGTTCTCCTGGCTCATCTGCGCAATTCTCTCGACGTTGTCGGCGAGCAGGTTGCTGGTGGCGCTTTGCTCCTGCAAGGCCGACGAGATCTCCGACACCGCACCGAGAACGCTCTGGCTACCGGCTTCGATGTGGGTCATTGACTCGCCCGCCCGGGCCGCCATGCGCACGCCTTCGTCCAGCTGGACGCCGCCTTCGCCCATTCCCTGGATGGCCCCCCGCGCACCATTCTGGATGGCCTCGATCATCCCCGCGACCTTCAGCGTGGCCGCCGTCGTACGCTCGGCCAGCTTGCGGACCTCATCGGCGACGACCGCAAAACCACGCCCCTGCTCGCCGGCGCGTGCCGCCTCGATGGCTGCATTCAGGGCCAGCAGATTGGTCTGATCGGCGATCTCCTTGATCACCTTGACGATCACCGATATTTCCTCCGACTGCTCTCCGACCCCGGCGATCAGCTGGCTGGAATGCTTGAAGGTGTGGGCAATCTTGTTGATCTCCACGATCGCCCCTTTCACCACCAGCGCGCCGTCGCGCGACAGCGTGCCGGCCTCGGCCGCCATGCGGCGAGCGTCGTCAGCACTCGACGACACCTGCCGGATGCTGGCGGTCAGCTCCTCTACCGCCGCGGCCATAGAAGCCGCCGCTTCGTTCTGCTGGTTCGACCCCTGCGAGACGTTCTCGGACGCAGTGCTCATGCGGGCGGCATCATCGGCAAGGCGTGTCGCGGCGTCGCGAATCTGGCGGATCACGGCATTCAGCGAACTCTGCATCTGCTTGACCGCAGCCAGCAGGCTGTCTTCGTCGCCGGCGCCGGTGCGCACCGTGTCGGTCAGGTCGCCCGCCGCAATTCGGCAGGTGACCTGGGCCGCGTACGCAGGCTCGCCACCAAGCAGGCGCATGATGTCGCGCTGGATGACGAAGGACAGCGTTCCGGCCAGCAACAGACCGAAGAGAACGAGCACGGCGAAAGCGTCGCGTGCTTTCTCGTAGCTGGCCTGGGCGCTGGCACTCTGCGCAGCCATGCGCTCGGCCGACAATTGCTCGACATGCGCAACCGTCTTTTCCATGCCGTCGCCGGTGGCCCGGTCCATCCCTTTGACCATGCGGTCGACCGCCTGCGCCGCGGCCTTGTCGTCCTGGAAGTAGAGCTTCAGCGCCTCTCGATACCTGCCGCCCATTTCCCGATGGTCGGCGAGCAGCTTGTCGACGTCGGCGGTGGCGATGGCGCGTTCCTTCATCGCCGCCGCAGCGGCGGTCAACAAGGTCTGCACCTCCTTTTCCTCGGCCGTGAACTGGGCCAGGTATTTGTCGAAGCTCGCCGGGTCGCCGCCGCGGATGAGGATGTTCTTCCACTCCTGGACCTGCGTCTTGAAGTGCGAGTGCGCGCTTTCGATGGCGATCAGCAAGGTCCGCTCGACCTTCGCCGCCTCGATATCGTCCCGAATTTCTCCAGCCATGTGGCGCATGCTGTAGATCCCGGTTCCACCGAGCGCCGCGAGCAGTACGGCGGTGACCGCGGCGAGCAGGAGAAACTTGGCTTTTGTGCTGAGCTTGTTCATGAAATGACCATCCTCGTCTTCTTGGTTCTGGGGATTACCGGGTGCTCAGACCGCTCTACTGCGACCCTCTCCGGGCCGGGCAGTGAACCGGACAGTAGTGACGCGCAGCCAATGCTTCTGGTGCGCACGGATTCTATCCGTCCGACACCGATCAGCAAACCAAATTGCCGCTGCCCAGCCTGCGCTCGCCGAAGCAGCCGGCCGGCCGCTGCCGAGGCGCGTATATAATGGGCGGTCATTCATCAAGCGATCAGAGAAAACATGGAAGCCGAACAACTCAACCTCATCGAAAACCGCCTCGACGACCTCGGTCAACGGGCCACCGAACTACGGAGGTATCTTTGACTACGACCAGAAAGCCGATGAACTTAAGGCCGTTTCGCTAGAACTCGAAGACCCGAAGGTCTGGGACGACGCCGAGCGCGCGCAGGACTTGGGGCGTGAGAAGCGCACCCTCGAAAATGTCGTGCTGACGCTCGAGGAGGTTGGCGATGGCCTGCGCGACGCCAGCGAACTCTTTGCCATGGCCCGCGACGAAGACGACGACGAAACGCTGCAGGCGATTGCCGCCGACATCGCAGGCATCGAAAGGAAAGTTGCCAACCTCGAGTTCCGGCGCATGTTCAACAACCCGGCCGACCCGCTCAATTGCTTTGTCGACATCCAGGCGGGCGCCGGCGGGACCGAAGCGCAGGACTGGGCGGCGATGCTCCTGCGCATGTATGTGCGCTACGCCGAGCGCAAGGGCTTTGCCGTCGAAGTGCTCGAAGAGTCCGAAGGCGACGTTGCCGGCATCAAGACCGCCAGCATCAAGCTCAGCGGTGAGTACGCATACGGCATGCTGCGCTCGGAAACCGGCATTCACCGCCTGGTGCGCAAGTCGCCGTTCGACTCCAACGCCCGCCGCCACACCAGCTTCTGTTCGGTGACCGCCTACCCCGAGATCGACGATTCCTTCGAAGTCGAAATCAATCCGGCCGATCTGCGTATCGACACCTACCGCGCATCCGGCGCCGGCGGACAGCACATCAACAAGACCGATTCGGCGGTGCGCATCACGCACCTGCCGACCAATATCGTCGTCCAGTGCCAGAATGACCGCTCGCAGCACCGCAACCGTGCCGAAGCAATGGCCATGCTCAAGTCGCGCATCTACGAGGCCGAAATGCGCAGTCGCCAGGCCGAGCAGCAGAAACTCGAAGACGCCAAATCGGATATCGGCTGGGGCCACCAGATCCGCTCCTACGTTCTCGACCAGTCGCGAATCAAGGATCTGCGGACGAACGTCGAGGTCGGCAATACGCAAGGGGTGCTCGACGGCGACCTCGACCAGTTCATTGAAGCAAGCCTCAAACAGGGAGTGTGACCCGTGCAACGACCTTTTCTCAGCTTCGCCCTGGCCAGCATGCTCGTCGTGCCGACCTTCGCGCCGACCTTCGCCGCGTCGCTCGACGCCTATGTCGGCCAGCAACCGGAAGCGCTGCTCGCCGCGCAGCCGGATTTCGCCAAGGCCTACCGCAGCGCCGTCGGCGAGCTCGACCTGCCGGAATGGACGCAGCGACTGGCCGCCGGCAAGCGCGCCGAGCGCGTGGACATCGACGGCACCGGCTACGTCCTGACCTCGGCGTGCAGCTCGAGGGGCTGCCTCGACGAACACCTCTACGTCCTTTTCGACCCGCAAAGCGGGCGCGCCAGCGGTCTCTTCTTCCTGCCGCCAGCGAGCGACAATCCCGACGATACGCGAACCGCGTTTTCGCGCTGGTACGGAATGCCTGCCGACAAGGCCACGGCCAAGGCCATCGGCGCCTTCCTGCTCGAGCGTGCCATCGGCGACGCCCGGACACTGGCCACGCCAGCAAAGAACTGATCACCCGAGACCCCGCCATCATGTCCCACACCGACACTCCCCAGGACAGCTCAGCGCAGCACGACGAGAACCGCATCATCGCCGAACGGCGGGCCAAGCTCGCCGAGTGGCGACAGACCGGCAGCGCCTATCCGAACGACTTCGCGCGCGAGAACACGGCCGGCAAGATCAACGAGCTCTACGAGGAAAAAAACCGCGACGAACTCGCCGCCCTGCCGGTCGAAGTGCGCGTCGCCGGCCGCATCATGCTCAAGCGGGTCATGGGCAAGGCCTCGTTCATCACCCTGCAGGACCTCTCCGGACGCATCCAGGCCTACGTCAGCCGCGACCTGATCGGCGAGGAGGCGTACTCGGCCTTCAAGCGCTGGGACATGGGCGACATGGTTGGCGCCGTCGGCACGCTCTTCCGCACGCGCACCGGCGAACTGACCGTCGAATGCTCGCAGGTACGGCTGCTGGCCAAATCGCTGCGGCCGCTGCCGGAGAAGTTCCACGGCCTGACCGACCAGGAACAGAAGTACCGCATGCGCTACGTCGACCTGATCACCAACGAGCGCTCGCGCTTCACTTTCGCCGTGCGCAGCCGCATCGTGCAGTCGATCCGCGGCTACATGGTGAACGACGGCTTCCTCGAAGTCGAAACGCCGATGATGCATCCGATCCCCGGCGGCGCCTCGGCGAAGCCCTTCAGGACGCACCATAACGCCCTCGACATGGAGCTCTTCCTGCGCATCGCGCCGGAACTGTACCTCAAGCGGCTGGTCGTCGGCGGTCTCGAAAAAGTCTTCGAGATCAACCGCAATTTCCGCAACGAAGGCATCAGCCCGCGCCACAACCCCGAATTCACGATGATGGAGTTCTACGAGGCGTACTCCGAGTATCGCCGCCTGATGAACTTCACCGAAGGGCTGCTGCGCCACAGCGCGCGCGAGGCCCTGGGCACTGAAGTCTTCGCGTACCAGGGCCGTACGCTCGACTTCGCCAAGCCTTTTGCGCGCCTGACGATCATCGAAGCGATCCGCAAGGACCAGCCCGGCTACAGCGTCGAGCAACTCGTCGACGCCGCCTGGCTGCGCGCCAAACTGACCGCCATGAAGGTCGAGGTGGGCGCTGCAGCCGGCCTCGGCACGCTGCAACTCCTGCTCTTCGAGGAGACCGCAGAAGCCGGGCTGTGGGACCCGACCTTCATCGTCGACTACCCCGCCGAGGTCAGCCCGCTGGCGCGGCGCAGCGACAGCAACCCGGAGATCGCCGAACGCTTCGAGCTGTTCATCGCCGGCCGCGAAATCGCCAACGGCTTCTCCGAGCTGAACGACCCCGAGGACCAGGCAGCGCGCTTCCTCGAACAGGCCAAGGCCAAGGACGCCGGCGACGAGGAAGCGATGTACTACGACGCAGACTACGTCCGCGCGCTCGAATACGGACTGCCGCCGACCGCCGGTTGCGGTATCGGCATCGACCGCCTGATCATGCTCCTCACCGACTCGGCGAACATTCGCGACGTGATCCTCTTCCCGCAAATGCGCCCCGAGTAGGTCGCCGAGCCAAACGGCCATGAACCCGCACGCAATCGTCATTGGCGCCGGTCTGGCCGGGAGCAGCGCCGCCGAAAGGCTGGCGGCGCGCGGCTGGAAAATCGACCTCATCGAGCGTGCCCACGAACCGGGCCAGGGGGCATCGGGCAACGTCGCCGGCGTCTTGCGACCGCTCCCCTCGCTCGACGACAACCGCCTGGCGCGCCTGACCAGGGCGGGCTTCGAGCACGCCTGCCGCCATTTCGCGGCGCTGACCGCGGCCGGCCAGCCGCTGCGCTGGGGACAGACCGGCGTCCTCCATCTGGCCCGCGACGAAACACACGCCGCGACCCAGCGGCGGGTCGTCGAGATCCGGAAGGCGGCAGCCGACGAGCTCTACTTCGTCGATCGTCAACAGGCGCGAAAGCTCGCCGCCTGGCCAGTGGCCAGCGGCGGCTGGTGGTTCCCCGGCGGTGGCTGGGTCGACCCGGCGTCGCTGTGTCGCGCCAACGTCGCCCGCTACGCCAACGCGATCAGCGCCCACTACGACACCGAGGTCGCGCACATCGACCGCCCGGCCGGTCTCTGGCGCGCCCGCAACGCCGCCGGCGAAGTGATCGCCGCAGCGCCGGTGCTGATCCTCGCCAACGCGACAACCGCCCGATATTTTTCCGTCACCGCCCATCTGCCGCTGCGCGCAGCGCGGGGGCAGGTTTCGCACCTTCGCGCGAGGCCGGGATCGGCGCCCGACGTCGTCGTCTGCCGGCTCGGCTACGTGACACCGGCAATCGACGGCCTGCGTTGCGCCGGCGCCACGTTCAGCGTCGACGATGGAGAAGCCGCGTTGCGCGAAGCCGACCACGCCGAAAACCTGGCCAAACTCGACTTCATCCTGCCCGGCTACGGCAAGGGAATCGAGGCCCGCGACCTCGCCGGCCGCGTCGGCTTCCGGCCGCTATCGCCCGACCGCCTGCCGATGATCGGCGCCGTCGGCGATGCCGCGGCGATCGACCCCGGCGCTCCCTCCCGGCCACTCGCCGAAATGCCGCGCCTGCCGGGTCTCTACCTGATCAACGGCTTCGGCGCCCGCGGCATCGTCTGGTCGGCGCTCGCCGGCGAACTGCTCGCCTGCCTGATCACCGCCGCGCCGCTGCCGCTGCCCGACGACCTGGTCAACGCCGTCGACCCCGGTCGCTTTCTGCTGCGCGGCAGGAGCCGGCGGCAACGCACCGACAGCCAGCCGTCACGGCCAGGAGCACGGTGACGCGGCAGTCCAGCGTCTTGGCCCGGCCGACAACGCGCAAAAAGAAGTCTGCCACCGCCGTTTCCGCGGCAGCGGCAGACAAGGAGCCGGCGACAAGGCGAGAACGCAGTGTCTGGCGCGGCCCACACCCTCCTCCTGTGGTGTTGACAATGGCCACAGCAAACGTCGCCTGCCTGCCAGCCAACCAGCAGCCATCCCGATCGCTTGTTGTTTGCCAGTGCACGAAATGGGTGGCCAGGATTCTCCAAGCAAATCTCGTGCCGCAATGACAAGCGCCTGCTTTATTGCCCATTCCGCCGTCGCCGGGAACACGACTGTAAGCTTTGTCGACAGCTTTCGTCCCCGCTGGCCAGCGCTACCGGCAAAGCCTGCCGAGCAAAGCGGCCGGCCGGCAACAGCGGCCAGCGGTGGTGCTAAGATGCTGCCCAGTCGACACACCGCACAAACCCATCCAGAGAGGAAGCGCATGAAACTCGAAACCCTCGCCGTCCACGCCGGCTACAGCCCCGAAGCAACGACCAAGGCGGTCGCCGTGCCGATCTACCAGACAACCTCGTACTCGTTCGACAGCACGCAGCACGGCGCCGACCTGTTCGACCTCAAGGTGGCTGGCAACATCTACACGCGGATCATGAACCCGACGCAGGACGTGCTCGAAAAGCGTGTTGCGGCACTCGAGGGAGGCGTCGGCGCGCTGGCGGTGGCCTCGGGGCAGGCGGCGATCACTTACGCCATCCAGACAATTGCCGAAGCGGGCGACAACATCGTCTCTGCGGCGACACTCTATGGCGGCACCTATAATCTCTTCGCCCATACCCTGCCACAGTACGGGCTCGACGTACGCTTCGCCGACTACGCCGATCCGGCCAGCTTCGAAAAGCTGATCGACGACAAGACCAAGGCCCTTTACTGCGAATCGGTCGGCAACCCGCTCGGCAATGTCACCGATTTCGAGCAGCTGGCCGAGATTGCACACCGCCATGGCATCCCCTTGATCGTCGACAACACCGTCCCCTCGCCCTACCTCTGCCGGCCGTTCGAACACGGTGCCGACATCGTCGTGCACTCGCTGACCAAGTACATCGGCGGTCACGGCAACTCGATCGGCGGCATCATCGTCGACAGCGGTCGCTTTCCCTGGGCCGAGCACAAGGCGAGGTTTCGGCGGCTCAACGAACCCGACGTTTCCTACCACGGCGTGGTGTATACGGAGGCGCTCGGCCCGGCGGCCTTCATCGGTCGCGCCCGTGTCGTGCCGCTGCGCAACATGGGTGCGGCGATTTCGCCGTTCAACGTCTTCCTGATCCTGCAGGGACTGGAAACCCTGCCGCTGCGCATGGACCGCATTTGCGCCAATGCCGAAAAGGTCGCCGCCTACCTGCAGGGACACGCCAAGGTGGCGTGGGTCAACTACGCCGGCCTGCCCGACCACCGCGACCACGCGCTGGTCGAGAAATACATGCAGGGCAAGGCGTCCGGGATCCTCACCTTTGGCGTCAAGGGCAGCGATTGCAGCGCTGCCGAAGCCGGGGCACGCTTCCAGGACGCGCTGCAGCTGTTTACCCGCCTGGTCAATATCGGCGATAGCAAGTCGCTGGCCTGCCACCCGGCGTCGACCACCCATCGTCAGCTGGCGCCGGCAGAACTGGCCAAGGCCGGCGTTTCCGAGGAAATGGTTCGCCTGTCGATCGGCATTGAGCATATCGACGACCTGCTCGCCGATCTGGAGCAGGCACTGGCTGCCGTCTGACGGCGCCACAGCAGCCCGCACGGCATTGCGAGGAGGCGTATAGCCGAAGTGGCAGCAATCCAGAGGTCTTGTTTTTTGCCTGGCTGATGTGGCGGACAAGCAGCCAGAGAATGGAACTGGATTGCCGCGTCGGCTACGCCTCCTCGCAATGACGGGGCTGGGGAATGCCTGCCCGGATTTGGCGACGCGGGCAGCACAATGGAACCGGTGAAATCCCGCCACCACACGGGTTCCTCCTCCCATCCCAGTGCCGGCCGATCACGACAGATGCGGCAGCCCGAGATACTCGCGCGAGCGCATCTCGGTCAGCCGGCTGGCCGTGCGGAAGAACTCGCTGGCCTGCGTACCCTCGGTATAGAGCTGATCCGGCTCGCAGTCGGCAGTGGCGATCAGCTTGACCTTGTGATCGTAGAAAATATCGACCAGCCAGGTGAAGCGCCGCGCCTCGGAGGCCATGGTCGACGACATCCGCGGGATCGCCGAGAGCAGAACCGTATGGTAGCCAAGCGCCAGTTCAAGGTAATCGTTCTGCGAACGCGGACCGCCGCACAGCGCCTTGAAGTCGAACCAGATGACGCCGTTGCCCCGCCGCAAGGTCGGGATCTGGCGACCAAGAATCTCGACGCTACCGCCGGCGGCCCCCACTCCGGCCGCAATGCTGGTGAAGTAGCCGGCCATCTTCGATTCGGCAGCGGCATCCGCCGGGTAATGGAAGATCTCGACCTGCTCGAGCGTGCGCAAGCGGTAGTCGACGCCGGAATCGATCTCCAGAACGTCCATGCGCGACTTGATCAAGGCGATCGTGGGCAGGAAGTTTTCGCGCTGCAGGCCATTCGGATAGAGCCTGTCGGGCGGATAGTTGGAGGTCATCACGAAGACCACGCCGCGTTCGAAAAGCGCGTCGAGCAAACGGCCGAGGATCATCGCATCGGCGATGTCGGAGACGTGAAACTCGTCAAAGCAGAGCAGCCGCAGCTCGCTGGCAATGCGTTCGGCCAACCTGGCCAGCGGATCCTTTTCGCCCTTCAACTGCTTCAGCTGGCGATGGACGTCGTGCATGAAAGCGTGGAAGTGCACCCGCCGCTTGCGACGATAGGGGACCGCGTCGTAGAAGCAGTCCATCAGGAAGCTCTTGCCGCGACCGACCCCGCCCCAGAAATAGACGCCGCGCGGCACTGGCGGCGGCGCAAGGAAGCGGCGCAGCTTGCTGCTCCGCCCGACCTTGAACGACAGCAGCTCGTAGTACAGGCGCTGCAGACGCTCGGCTGCCGTGCGCTGCGCGGCGTCGGCGGTGAACTTGCGCGACGACAGCACGCGCTCGTAAGCGTCGAGCATGCCACGCTCGGGAACCTTGAGAATTCTGTGGGGCATCAGCGTCTTTCCGGCACTCGGAGGCCATTTGGCCACTCCTTGCACCTGGCTCGTTGGACGGCGGGGCAGTCGGCAGCTCGCGCTGCGGCGATGCCGATATTCTAAAGCATCGACGGCGACACGTCAGAGTCGGCGGCCTCCCGGAGGACTCCGGGAAGGGGCAACAGGCTGACGCCCGACGCGCGTAGCGAAGCATGAATGGCGCTCGCCGCGGCCACCGCCTCGGCACCGTCGCCGTGCACGCAGATGCTGTGAAAATCGGTGCGGATCAACTGCCCGCCGAGGGTGACGATGCCGCCGCCGTCGACCATCCGGCGCACATGCGCGACGCATTCGTCGGCACTGTGCAACACCGAGCCGACCTGGCTGCGCGGCACCAGGTTGCCGTCGTCGCCGTAGGCGCGATCGGCGAAGATCTCGGCGGCGACGCGCAAGCCGGCCGCTTCACCGGCCAGGGCCAGCTTCGACAGCGCCGGGGCGAGCAGGATCAACGCCGGGTCGAGGCTATGAATGGCGGCGACCACGCTGCTCGCCAGCGCCGCATCCTGGCAGGCCATGTTGTTCAGGCGCCGTGCGGCTTGACGTGTGTCAGCCGCCCGCCTTCGGCCCGGGCGAGACCGCTCAAGGCGCCAATCTGGTAGATCAGCATCGCCTCCAGCTCGGCGGTCGGCAGCTGCATCGGCCGCCGCCCAAAACCCTGCAGGTCGGGAAACGACGGATGCGCGCCGAGGCTGACCCCGGCTGCAAGCGCCTGCCTGACCGTGCGCCGCATGACCAGGGGGTCGCCCGCGTGGAAGCCGCAGGCAATGTTGGCCGCGCCGACGATGGTCAGCAATTCGGCATCGCTGCCCATTTCCCAGATGCCGAAACTTTCACCCAGATCGGCGTTGAGATTGATCCTGCGGCTCATTGTTCTTCCTTCCCTGGAGGGTCCGCCAGCGCAAAAGCGTCGTCCATCGCCTGTGCGTCGACCACCCCGCTGACCAGATTGGCGGCGTAGATTGCCTGCAGGTCGATCCCGCTCCGCTCGACCAGCGGCGCGATGGCGGCAAGCAGCGCCTGCACTGCGGCCTCGCGCTGGCGCGCGGCCTGTTCAGCGACAGCCACCGAAACCGATCTGAAATGGAGCACCTGGCCGGGCGCCATGACACCCAGGCGCGGCAGGTCCGCCGAGATCACGGTGGCGATCTTCGCATAACCTCCGGCGGTCTGGCCGTCGGCGAGAAGGACGATTGGCTGGCCCTGCGCGGGCACCTGAATCGACCCCGGTACGGTCGCGTCGGAAGTGATCTCGACGCCTTTCTCGCGACGATGTCTGAGCAGGGGCCCGTCGAGCCGCATTCCCATGCGATCGGCCGCCGGGGAAACCTGGTAGGCGGCGCTCAGCAGGCAGGCGATCGACGCCGGCTCGAAGTAGTCGTCCTGCGGCCCGAGAACGACACGAATCGGCGCCGGATCAGCCAGTGGCGGCGCCGGCAAGCCCTTCTCGTCGCCGCTGCACCCGCCAGCCAGGAAGCGCACGCCGGCGAGCAGCAGACCGCCATCGACGCCGCCCAGGCCAGCGCGGGCATAGGTAGAGGCACTGCCGAGCTGCGGCGGCACGCGCATCCCGGCCAGCGCCAGGTAAGCCACCCTGCCTGCCGTCAGCTGTGCGCAGCGCAGCG
>Ga0078784_16_pt110 | contig 12093 bp, 9 predicted proteins | sample CanAccphospTypeI_FD_67364 | JGI IMG/M metagenome (GOLD analysis project Ga0078784, IMG submission 67364) | Unknown Accumulibacter genome from EPBR bioreactor metagenome | reverse complement strand
GTCGCCCGCCGCGCCGCCAAGGAAGAGGCGACCGGCAAGAAGCTGGGCGGCAAGCCACCCAAGCCCCCCGAGCCTGGCGCAAGGGCCAGTGATCAGGTCAACCTCACGGACGAAGAGTCGCGCATCATGCCGGTGGCCGGTGGCGGCTTCAAACAAGCGTACAACGCCCAGGCGGCGGCTGATGCGGCAACGATGCTGGTCGTCGCCACCGGGGTCTCGCAGGCGCCCAACGATAAAGAGCAGGTCGAGCCGATGCTGGCCACCCTCAAGGCGCAGGTCGACGTGCTCGGCACCGTGGAATGCCTGATCGCCGACAGCGGTTACTGCAGCGAGAAGAACATCAAGGCGTGTGAAGCGGCCGGCATCGATCCCCTGATCGCTGTCGCGCGCGACGAGCACCACCCGGGCTGGCGGGAGCGCCACAGCGAACCGGCCCTATTGCCTGACAACGCCACGCCAACACAGGCCATGTCCCATCGGCTGAAGACCAAGGCAGGACGAGCGCACTACGCGCTACGCAAGCAGACCATCGAACCGGTGTTCGGGATCATCAAGTCGGTGATGGGATTTCGCCGCTTCTCTCTGCGCGGTTTGAAGAAGGTCACCGGTGAGTGGACGCTGGTTTGCATGGCATGGAATTTGAAGCGCCTGGCCGTATTGCGTCCACAGTAGGGAAAAGGAGGGGGAAACCCTCGGAAAAGCCAGAAAATCAAGGAAATCCGGCTTTTTTGTTCCGCATAGTGAAATTCGCGGACTTGGCCGGAATCAAGTCCGACAGGCTGCTAGGAGCTTGCGTCGGACGATGGCCGTCCCTGCAGCCACTCGGGAAGTTCCCGATCGCCAGCGTTTTCAATGATGTATTGACGGATCAGTTTCCTGACCACCTGGGACGGCGTCAGATCGTGAGCCGTGCAGATTTCTTCGAAGATCCTCTTCTTGACAGGGTCGACGAGAATGGTCAAGCGAGCGGTTCGGTTTTCCATATCGGCACATTTCATGTGAGTTTGATTGTCGTTGCAATGGTAACAGAAGCGCATATAATTGGCGCTTGATGCACACGATACCAGAAAATCTCGTTGATGCGGTTTGCTCCGGCCAAGGCCGCAACAGTATTCGCGCACCCCGCTTTTCGCCGCTTCCGAAGGCGTTTTCTGGAACTCCGGACGGTATGTGGTTCCCTATCCGTGGTGGTCGAGACGCGCTGACTTCCCACGCATGCGAAACCATTTTTCGTGAACCAGGCGACGCAAGCGCGGCCAGCGAAAATCTGCGGTGCGCCAGTTGCCACTGATCAGCACGGGCGTTTTCCTGGATCCGACCAGCTGGGTACATCTGGACTGGATCCTGCTGGTTGTTGCTGCGTGGCTGCTGATTGGCGTCGCAGGGGTGTTCGCCTTGCACCGCCTGGCCCTGGTGGCCAGAGTGCTGTTTCCTGCCGGCGGGGCCTTCGGCCTGCTCTTGTTCGGCGTCGCTCTGAGCGCGATTCTCAGCTCGCCGGAGGTGGCGGTGTTGCCCTTCGGGCTGCCAGGTCTGCCCTTCCATTTTCGCCTCGACAGCCTGTCTGCGTTCTTCCTGATGATCATCGGAGGCGTTGCCGCCGGTGTGTCCGCATTTGCGGCTGGCTACTTCCGCAAGGGCGAAGGCACGCCGCCCGGCTTGTTGGCGCTCGAATACCACATCTTTCTGGCCAGCATGGTCCTTGTCGTTCTCGCTGACGACGCCTACGCCTTCATGGTGATGTGGGAAACGATGGCCCTGTCGTCTTTTTTCCTGGTCACCGCCAACCACCGCATCGCCGAGATCCAGCGAGCAGGCTACCTCTACCTGCTGATCGCGCATGTCGGCGCTCTCGGCATCCTGTTGTGCTTCGGCATCCTGCAGGCGGATACCGGCGACTACACGTTTGCCAACATGCGCTCGCAGGAGATTTTGCCGGACCGGGCATCGATCGCTTTCCTGCTGGCGCTATTCGGTTTCGGCGCCAAGGCGGGCATCGTACCGCTGCACGTCTGGCTTCCCGAGGCACATCCGGCGGCGCCGTCGCCCGTCTCCGCGCTGATGAGCGGGGTCATGTTGAAGACGGCCATCTACGGTTTGCTGCGGATCATTTTCGATCTGCTCGGCACGCCCGTGTGGTGGTGGAGCCTGGTGCTGCTGGCGTTCGGCCTGGCGACCGCGCTGTTCGGTGTCGTCTTCGCGGCAGTGCAGGTCGATATGAAACGCCTGCTGGCCTATTCATCGATCGAGAACATTGGTTTGCTGTTCACCGGCATCGGCCTGGCGGTGTTGTTCTCGACCCAAGGCATGCCTGTGATGGCGGCATTGGCGTTGACCGCCGTGCTCTACCATGTGGCCAGCCATGCCTTCTTCAAAGGGCTGCTTTTTATCGGCACCGGCGCGGTCCTGCACGCCACCCTCGAACGCAACCTCGGCAAGCTCGGTGGTTTGATCCGCAGCATGCCCTGGGTGGCCTGGGCCATGCTGATCGGTGTTCTGGCCAGCGCCGGCTTGCCGCCCTTTGGCGGCTTTGTCTCCGAGTGGCTGCTGCTGCAGAGCTTCCTGTTCTCGCCGGATTTGCCGAGTTCATTCCTCAACATGCTGATTCCCGTGGTCGCCGCCCTGATCGCACTGGTCGCCGCGCTCGCCGGCTATACCATGGTCAAGTTCTTCGGCGTCATTTTCCTCGGCCAGCCACGCGAGGAGAAGCTGGCGCAGGCGCATGATGCCGGCCGCTGGGAGCGTGCCGGCATGGCCTGGCTGGTCGCCGGATGCATTGCGCTCGGACTGTTTCCGGTGCAGTTCATCGCCCTCATCGATCCGGTGACGCAGTTGCTGGTCGGCTCTGGCCTTGCCAAGACGGTCGGCAGCAGCGGCTGGCTGCTGGCGCCGGTGGCGATCGAGCGCGCGAGCTACGGGCCGGCGATCTTCCTGCTCGGCGTCGCTGCAAGCTTCGCGCTCGCCTTCCTGCTGGTGCGCCTCTTCTACCACGGCCGCGTGCGGCGCGCGGCGCCCTGGGACTGCGGCTTCCCCTGGCAGAACGCCCGCATGCAGGATACCGCCGAAGGTTTCGGACAACCGATTCGGCAAATCTTCGAACCCTTCTTCCGCTGGGAGCGCGAGCTGCCGACGGCTTTCGATGCCGAGCCGCGCTATCGCGTCAGCGTCACCGACCCCTTCTGGCATTGGCTCTACCTGCCGCTGGCTGCCGCCGTCGAGCGTCTGGCACGGCTCATCGGTCTGTTGCAGCAGGGACGGATTGCGGTCTACCTGCTGTACAGCTTCGTAACCCTGATCACCGTGCTGCTGGTGGTCGAGCTATGACCTGGCTCGGCGCCTTCTCGCAACTGCTGGAGATCGTCCTGGCGCTGCTTCTGGCGCCCCTGCTCGGCGGCTGGATCAATCAATGGCGCGCCTGGCTGCAGAACCGCTCGGCGCCCGGCTTGCTGCAGCCGTACCGCACGCTGCACAAGCTCTTCAACAAGGAGTCGGTGCTTGCCGAGCACGCTTCGCCCCTGTTTCGCGGCGCTCCGTACATCGTTTTCGGCTGCATGGCGCTGGCCTGCGCAATCGTCCCAACGCTATCGACCGACCTGCCTCTTTCGCCAGCGGCAGATGCGATTGCCCTGGTCGGCCTGCTCGGAGTGGCGCGGGTATTCATTTCCCTGGCGGCCATGGATGTCGGCACTTCTTTCGGCACGCTGGGGGCGCGGCGTGAAATGCTGATCGGCTTTCTCGCCGAACCGGCGCTGCTGATGGTCCTGTTCTCGGCATCGCTGATCTCGAACTCGACCTCGCTGACGACCATCGTCGAGACGCTGGCGCATCGCGAGCTGGCCATCTATCCGAGTCTGGCTTTCGCCGGCGTCGCCTTCACCATGGTGTCGCTGGCCGAAAACGCCCGCGTGCCGGTGGACAACCCGGCGACGCACCTCGAACTGACGATGATTCACGAAGCGTTGATCCTCGAGTATTCGGGCCGTCATCTGGCGCTGCTCGAATGGGCCGCCAGCCTGAAGCTCTTCGCCTATTCGTGCATCGGGCTGGCGCTGTTCTTCCCCTGGGGCGTCGCCGAGGCGCAGGCGCCGCTGGCGCTGCTGCTGGCGATGCCGGCGCTGGTCCTGAAGCTGGCGATCGGCGGCGCCCTGCTGGCGTTACTCGAGACGCTCAGCGCCAAGATGCGCATCTTCCGCGCTCCGGAATTCCTCGCCACCGCGTTCCTGCTGGCGGTGATCGGCATGTTGGTCCACATCCTGGTACGACCGTGAGATGAGTGAATTCGTCGCCCAACTGATCAATCTGCTGGCGTCAACGCTGCTGATCCTCGCCTTTGCGATGATCTCGCAGCGGCGGATTCTGTCGCTGATTCACCTGTTCACCGCGCAGGGGGCCACGCTGGTCGCGGCGACGCTGGTGGTCGGCTACGCGACGGATCAGCCGCACCTCTACCTGTCGGCCGGCATCACCCTGGTGGTCAAGGTCATCCTGATTCCCTTGTTGCTGCATCGGGTGATCAATCGCCTCAACGTACGCTGGGATATCGAAACGCTGATCAACATCCCGACGACGATGATCATTGGCATCGTGCTCGTCATTTTCGCCTTCGACCTGGCGCTGCCGATCTCGAAGCTGTCGGCCAGTATCGCCCGCGGCACACTCGGCATCGCGCTCGCCTGCGTCTTGCTCTCGTTCCTGATGATGATTACCCGTGCCAAGGCGGTGCCTCAGGTGATCGGCTTCCTGTCAATGGAAAACAGCCTGTTCTTCGCCGCCACGTCGGCCACCTACGGCATGCCGATGGTCGTTGAACTTGGCATCGCTCTCGACGTGCTGGTCGGCATTCTGATTCTCGGCGTCTTCATGTTCCAGATTCGCGAGCAGTTCGACAGCCTCGACATCAGCCACCTCGAAAAGCTCAAGGAGGACTGACCTGGAAACGCTGTTCTACGTCCTCGGCATCCCCCTGCTTGGCAGCCTGGTTCTGGCGTTTACCGGGCAGCGAAACAGCGCGCGCGAAATCAATGTCGCGTTCAGCCTCGCAACCTTCGTCGCCACCTGCATGCTGACCGTCGAGATAGTCTCGGGTGGGCCGCAGCTGCTCTGGAAGCACGAATTCTTCATTGACCCGCTGAACGTTTTTCTGGTCACCCTGACCAGCTTTGTCGGCCTGACCACGGCCATCTTCTCGCGCCCTTACATGCGCATCGAGCAGGACCACGGCAAAATGACGCCGCAGCGGCAGCGCCTCTACCACAGCATGTATCAATTGTTCAGTTTCACGATGTTGCTGGCGCTGACCACCAACAACATGGGCATCCTGTGGGTGGCCATGGAGGCGGCGACGCTGACCACCGTGCTGCTGGTCAGCGTGTACCGGACAGCGGCCAGTCTCGAAGCAGCGTGGAAATACTTCATTCTCTGCGGCGTCGGCATCGCCCAGGCCCTGTTCGGGACGGTATTGCTGTACATGGCGGCGGAAAAGGTGATCGGCACCGAGGCGGGTGCATTGTTGTGGACCAATCTCGACGCGGTCAAGACACAGCTCGATCCGACCATCATTACCCTGGCTTTCGCTTTCCTGTTCATCGGCTACGGCACCAAGGTTGGCCTGGTGCCGATGCACAATTGGCTGCCGGATGCACATGCGGAGGGGCCGACGCCGGTTTCTGCGGTGCTGTCGGGCCTGCTGTTGAACGTCGCCGTGTATGCCCTTTTGCGCTGCAAGGTGCTCACCGACGGGGCCCTGGGCAACCCGCTCGCCGGCGAGCTGATGATGGGCTTCGGTCTCCTGTCGGTGGTCGTTGCGGCGTTCTTTCTGTCTCGGCAAAAGGACGTCAAGCGCATGTTTGCCTACTCGTCGATCGAGCACATGGGGCTGATCACCTTCGCTTTCGGCATGGGCGGCGCGATCGCCAACTATGCCGGCTTGCTGCACATGACGGTGCATTCGCTGATCAAGTCGGCGATTTTCTTTGCCGTCGGGCATGCCACGCAGAAGGCCGGGACGCAGAACATGGCCGACATCCGCGGTCTGATCAAGGTCAGTCCGCGGCTCGCCTGGGGGATGATGCTCGGCTCGCTGGCGATCCTCGGCATGCCACCATTTGGGGTCTTCGCCAGCGAATTTCTCATTCTCACCACGGCCATGCGCGACCATTCCTGGGCCACGCCATTCCTGCTGCTGGCCCTCGGCGTCGCTTTCGCCGCCGTCTTCAGCCGCGTCCAGCCGATGGCCTTCGGCGAAACCTCGCTCAAGAAGACGCTAGGCCACACGCCGGCGCTGTTCCCAGTGTTCGCGCATCTTGGTCTGGGCTTGATGCTCGGCCTGTATATCCCGCCGTACCTGCACGACTGGTATCGTCAGGCGGCGGCGATGATCGGCGGTTGAGGCGATGCGGATTTCCGGGTTCAGCCTCGATGGCGAACGCCTGCCGGCACCGCTGCCGATCTGGCGCGCTACGGTGCGCAGCGAAACCTGGCAGGTCCTCGCCCGGGCGCTGTCCGAGAACGGCGGACGGCTACTCACCCTCTGGGCGTCCGATCGCACGCACGGCGCGTCCGGCGGTCTGGTGATCTCGGCGGCCTATGCCGTTCCTGAAGGTCTGCTATGGCTCGATTTGCCGCTTGCCGAGCGGGCTGCGACCTATCCGGACCTGGTGCCATTCTTTCCCTGCGCAGGCCGCCTGCAGCGGGCGGCAGCCGATCTGCTCGGTGTCGTCGCCGAAGGCGTTTCCGACCGGCGCCCGTGGCTCGACCACGGCGCCTGGCCAGAAAACTACCGGCCGCTGCGCCGTGATCAATCACCCCGGGCCGCTGGTCCACATCGAGAAGTCACCGACTACGCCTTCGTTCGCGTCGAAGGCGACGGCGTGCATGAGATCCCGGTCGGACCGGTCCATGCAGGAATCATCGAACCGGGGCACTTTCGCTTCTCGGTCGTCGGCGAGAAGGTACAGCGCCTTGAGCAACGCCTGGGCTACAAACACAAAGGGATCGAAAAACGATTCACCGAGCTGCCGGCACTCCAGGCGCATCGGCTGGCCGGGCGGATGTCGGGTGATTCGACTGTCGCTTACGGCTGGGCTTACTGTATGGCGCTGGAATCTCTGGCGGGCTGCGAGATTAGCGAACGTGCGAGTTGGCTGCGGGCGCTGCTGCTCGAACGCGAACGGGTGGCCAACCACCTCGGCGACCTCGGGGCGCTCGGCAACGATGCGGCGTTCGCCTTCGGGCTGGCCCAGTTCTCGAGGCTCAGGGAAGACTGGCTTCGCCTCGCCAAGGACGCCTTTGGTCACCGCCTGATGATGGACGTTGTCGTTCCGGGTGGCGTGACAGCCGATGTCGATCAAGCGACTGCCGCCAGCTTGGCCGACCAGTGCGACCGAATAGAGCGTGAAGTGCAGGAACTGCGCCAGATTTACGACGAGCACGCCGGCCTGCAGGACCGCTTCCTGACCACCGGCCGGGTGTCGCCGGGGCTGGCCGCGCGACTGGGCCTCACCGGCCTGGCGGGGCGCGCCAGCGGCCAGGCCGCCGACCTGCGCTGCGACCGAGCCTGGATTCCCTACGACCAGCTCGAAGTAAAGATCGCGACGCAGCGCGGCGGCGACGTCGCCGCCCGCGTCAGCGTGCGTTTCGACGAACTGCTTGAATCACTGCGGCTGATTCGCCTGCTGCTTTCGCGGCTTCCCGACGGTCGGACGCGCAGCGAACTGCGGCTGCCAAGCAAGCTTGCGTTCGGCGCCGGCTGGGTTGAAGGCTGGCGCGGCGAGGTCTTCGTCGCCCTCGAATACGACGGAGATAAAGGCGCCCACTGTATCCGCCGCTGTCACTGTCACGATCCCTCGTGGCAGAACTGGCCGGTACTCGAACACGCAGTCATGGCGGACATCGTTCCCGACTTTCCGCTGATCAACAAATCCTTCAACCTCAGCTACTCGGGACACGACCTCTGATGTGGCGCATTCTCAAACAGATCGCAAGAAACGGTATCCGCAGCGAAGCGCCGCCCGAGCCCAGTGATTCCCTGCGCGTCGGCGGCGAGCGCATTCAGCGCGAACTCCTCGACATTCTCGGCCAGGCGCTGAGCATTCGCCAGGTTGATGCCGGTTCTTGCAACGGCTGCGAGCTGGAAATCAACGCCCTCAACAACCCCTACCACAACATCGAAGGACTCGGCATCAGGTTCGTCGCCAGCCCGCGCCATGCCGACATGCTGCTGGTGACCGGACCCGTTTCACGACACATGGAGCTGGCCCTGCGCCGCACCTACGACGCCGCTCCGGACCCCAAGCTGGTCGTTGCCGTCGGCGATTGCGGTTGTGACGGCGGCATTTTTGGCGAGAGCTACGCCAGCTGCGGGCGCGTCGCCAACATCATTCCGGTCGATGTCGCGGTGCCCGGTTGCCCGCCGCCGCCACTCGAAATCCTGCGCGGGATCCTGACCGCGGTGCGATCTCGAATCTCGCCAGGATAGAGGCTCCGCCGCCGTCTGTCGGCGATTCCCGAACACCAGCTGTGCGCTGCCAACGCCGCCGGGCGAGCTCGCACGGCGCCTCGCGGCGTGGCAGGGAGCGCTGACGGAACGGTAACTCGCGTCGATGATGGCATAATCGTGCCCCATGGGGAGAACGATTCCGGGGGGAGCGGCCGCGTCACACGGCGCCGCTGCGTGTCGATGCTGAAAGCGCTGTTGCTGCTGCCGCTTCTCGGGGCCGGTCTGCTACTGCTGCTGCCGAGTCGCAAGGTCGACCTGCTGCGCCATGTGGCGAGCATCGTCGCCGCGGCGACGATGGTCTGCGCCGGCGTCCTGCTGCTCGATTTCGACCCCGCCAGCGCCGCTATTCAGTTCTTCGAGACGCGCCCGTGGAACCCGCGCGTCGGGTCGAGCCTGGCGCTCGGCGTCGACGGGATTTCGCTGCCGATGCTGCTGCTGGCAACGATCTTGTGCTTCGTCGCGATTGTCACATCCACCGCCGTGCGCAACGGCGCAAAGCTTTACTTCTCGCTGATCCTGGGCCTCGAGACGTCGATGCTGGTCGTTTTTGCCGCGCGCGACTGGTCGCTGTTCTACGTCTTCTGGGAACTGACGCTGATTCCCCTGTTCTTCCTCATCGACCGCCTGGGCGGCGCCAACCGCCACCGGGCGGCGCTCAACTTCGTCCTGTATACCCTCGGCGGCTCGGTGTTCATGCTGATTGCGCTGCTGCTGCTCTACGACGTCGCCCCCGGGCACAGCTTCGCGATGGACGACATGGCCGCCGGCAGCGCGCAACTGCCGCAGAAAACGCAAATTCTCGTCTTCCTCGGGCTCTTGCTCGGGTTCGGCGTCAAGATGCCGATCGTTCCGCTGCACGGCTGGCTACCGCTGGCGCACGTCGAGGCACCGAGCCCGATCTCGGTCCTGCTCTCCGGGATCCTGCTCAAGATGGGCGCCTACGGGTTGATCCGCGCTGCCTGGACGCTACCGGGAGCGGTGCTCGCGCTGCAGGACTGGCTGGCCCTGCTGGCGCTCGTCAGCCTGATCTACGGCGCGGTCCTCGCCTGGCGGCAGACCGATCTCAAGGCAATGATCGCCTACTCGTCGATCTCGCACATGGGCGTCGTGCTGCTCGGCATCGCCGCGCTCAACGAGGCCGGGCTGAACGGCGCGATGACGCAGATGGTTGCGCACGGGCTGGCGGCGGGGCTGCTGTTCATGCTCATCGGCCTGCTCTACGAGCGCACGCACCGGCGCGACCTCGCCGCCTACGGTTCGCTCAACCGGACGGCACCACGCTTCGCGGCGTTCATCGTCCTCACCCTGCTGGCGTCGGTCGGCCTGCCGGGGAGCGCCGGCTTCATCGCCGAGCTGCAGGTGCTGATCGGCGCCTACGGCCGCTGGGGCGGCTGGCTGGCAATTCTGTCGATCGGCGTGCTGATCTCGGCCGCCTACGCCCTGCGCGCCATTCGCCGCCTGTCGACCGGTCCGGAACGGCCCTTCGCCGGGGCTGCGCCGGGCGTCGCAACCTTTGCCGACCTCAACCGCAGCGAAACGGCGACCGCCGGCGTACTGAGCGCGGCCATCGTCATCATCGGCTTCTACCCGGCACCGCTGCTCGGCCTGATGTCCTCGTCGGTCGCCCGACTGGCGCAGCAGTTCGCAGGCTGACCGCGTGATGACTACGACTACGGCCGCCGATCCCCAGGTGACGACGATTGACCCGCTGACGCGCATCAGGACCTGCCTGGCACATCTCGAACACCTGTTGCCGGCGCAGGCCCCGCTGCGCGACTTCGTCCATCACAACACCCTGCACGCCTTTCAGCATCTGCCCTTCGCCGAAGCATTCAGCGCAGCTTCACGCCTGACCGGCGGCAACACCTGGCTCGACGAGGAGCGCTGCCGCCAGCTCTACCGACAGGGACGGGTGACCGCGAGCGACCTCGACGCCGCCCTGCGCCAACTGCCGGCAGCGCGCGCCGATGAAATTCTTCTCGCCATCGGCGCGCGCGAGCTGCGCTGCGGCGAGGTCCTGCAGGCGGCGCTACGGCATGCGCCGGGCAGGCTGTCGGCAGCGCAGATACGCTGGCAGGTGGAGGAAAAGGCCGCGTTCGCGCGCTGGCAGATCGATCTCGACCCGGCTGCGCGGCAGGCCCTGCTCGCCGCCGCCAGCGTTGAAGTCTTCGACGAAGCGGCGGCGGTGGCCGATCTCTGGGCCGCGGCACGTGCCCTGCAGGCATCGTCGGCGGCTTCTCCGCCGGTCGCCAGCGAGGCGACGGACGAATGGCCGAAGTGGCCCGGCGCGAAGAACGAGAGTCCGTCGCCCGAAGCCGCCGCGTCGCTCTGGCAGGAACTGATTGCAGGCCTGGGCGAGCGCTGGACGCTGCTCGCCCTGCTCGCCCACCTGAGCGGCGAAGATGCGCGCGCAGTCCTGCAGGCCAGCCTGATTCGCCATCTCGGTGCGCACCTCGACCAGGGCCTTGCCGGGTGGCGGAACGCCGCGCTCGCGCAGGGCTTCCTTGCCGCGTGGCGGCTGAGCGCCGCCAGCGACTGGACCTGGGAGCTCGACGAGTTCGTCGGCGCACGGCAGGACATCGCGCAGCTGCCCGACGACCCGCTGTCGGTCATCATTGGCGAACTCGTGCGCCTCGGTGTCGATGCAGCCAACTGGGCCGCCTACCTGCGGCGCCTGGTGCTCGAACTGCCGGGCTGGGCCGGCATGTGCTGCTGGCGCGAAGCACACCCGCGCGCCGGCGAAGCGCCGGTCTCGCTGGCTGATTTCGTCGCCGTTCGCCTGGTTCTTGAACGCCTGTACGCCGAGCAGTTGATGGGCAGGATCTGGAGCCTGCCGCTCAGTGTCGCCGAACTGGGCCGCTACTTCGTCGCCCATCCCGACGAGCTGTCGGTGCGCCATGCTTTCGGCCGGCAGGAGCTGAGCGAAGACCTGCTCGAAGCGGTGGCCCCCTGTCTGGCGTCGCCGTCGGCCAGCACGCTCGGCGACTGGCAGGAATTGTCCACGCTCCTTGCCAGGCCTGGCGGGTCCGCCGCGGCTGCAGCGCTAGACGCCGCGCCTTCACACGACGAGCGGACGGCACTGGCCGCCTGGCCGCTTTTCGTCCTCGCCCAGGGCCTCGGCCTGGGCGGGCGACAACTGCGCGAGATCGCTGCAGCAGGCGCGCAGGCCTTGCTCGACTGCGCCGCTTCCCTGAGCCGCGACCAGCGCGGCGAGGTCTGGCTGCTGGCCTACGAACGCCACTATCGGCAACAGGTTCTCGCCGCGCTGGCCGCCAATCACGGCCGCGCAGCGGCGCTCGCCGGCAGGGCGGAAGCGCAGTTCGTCTTCTGCATGGACGACCGCGAGGAAGGTTCGCGCCGCCACCTGGAAGAAGTCAATCCGGCTTTCGAAACCTTCGGCGCCGCCGGCTTCTTTGGCGTGCCGATGCTCTGGCAGGGCCTCGACGACGAGGCGCCGACGGCCTTGTGCCCGATCGTCGTGCGGCCGACGAACGCCATCCGCGAAGAAGTGCCGAACGGCGGCGAAGGCGCACTGGAAAAGCACCAGCGGCGTCGCCGCCTGCGCCTCGCCTGGCGCGAGCGCCTGCATCAGGGCAGCC
>Ga0078784_16_pt75 | contig 12155 bp, 5 predicted proteins | sample CanAccphospTypeI_FD_67364 | JGI IMG/M metagenome (GOLD analysis project Ga0078784, IMG submission 67364) | Unknown Accumulibacter genome from EPBR bioreactor metagenome | reverse complement strand
AAATCGCCGGTGCGCGCGAGATCCCTGCGCAGGCGCTGCTCCAGCTCGTGCGCGACCTTGTCGGGTTCGCGCTTCATCTGCTCGGCGCGATCTTCCGCCAGCTTGGTCACGGTCGGCTGCGTGGAATACCAGTAGTGCGAACCATCCTGGTAGAGATAGGTGGCCGCGCCGGCCATCCGGCGCAGTGCGTCGCCAAAGACCGCGGGCGATTCGCCGGGCATCACGCAGCCGAGCTTGACGCGCCGGTCCTCGATGCCCTTGTGCGCGGCGGCCGTGGTCGGTGCCGATCCCAGGTATATCGCACGCGCCACACGCCGACACGCCGAGAACTTGCCCAGATTGGGCAATTCGCTGTCCAGTTTCAGCGGCAAGGAGTTCGGCCCGTCCACGTCCTTCTCGATCACCGGCACCCAGTTGTCCGAGAGGTAGCGCGTCAGCTCGGATTGCACGCGCGCGTCGTCGATCGATACGTTGGCCGGCAGGATCAGCGGATTGCGGTCACCCTTTTCCCAAAGGCTATGAATCACCGCCGCCATCAGTCGCAGCACGCCGCGTGTGCGTTGAAACTTCACCAGCGTCGACCAGTCGTTGTACAGTCGGTCGAAGATTTCCGGATGAATCGGATACGCCGCTTTGATGCGCTGCTCGTACTCGGCTTCCCGACACTCCGGCGGAAACTCGGCCTGCTGCGTGCGATAGAAATCGGCAAAGGCACGAGCCACCACGTCGCGGTCCTTGAACGCCTGGTCGGCGAGCGGCTGGAACAGGCGCCGGCGGACGATCTCGAAACCCTCTTCGGCACTGGCTGGTCGCCACGACGACTCGACACGCCCGACGACGTTGCGCAAACGGTCCAGCGCCTCACGGCCGCGCGTGCCGCCGACTTCCACATCATCGCTATGGGAATGGCCAGAGGTATCGGAAGCCGGCAGGCTGATCACCAGCAGGCAGTTCTTCGCCAGCTTGGCCGATTCGGTGAGCAGCTGCGCGAAGGTGAATTGCGTCTCGAAGCCGCCGGCGGGCAGGTCGCTCTGGTCGTGGAGCTGGCGTGCATAGGCCACCCATTCGTCGACCAGGATCAGGCAGGGGCCGTAGTCGTTGAACAGCTCGCGCAGCACGTCGCCGGGGCTGGTGGCGTTCTCGTCGTCGGCCTGCACTCGGGCAAAGGCTTTCTTGCCGCCCAGTTGCCAGGCGAGTTCGCCCCACAGCGTGCGCACCACCGTGCCATCGGGCTTGGTCGACGGGTTGCCCGGAGAAATCTTGTTGCCGACCAGCACCACCCGCTGCGCCTTGAGCGCACCCTTGGCGCCGGCCGCCTGCATGATCGTGTCGACGCCCGGCAGATCGGTCGGCGCAATGCCCGAGAACAGGTGATACAAGGCCAGCATCGAGTGCGTCTTACCACCGCCGAAGTTGGTCTGCAATTGCACCACAGGGTCACCACCGCCGACCGTCAGACGGCGCACCGCACCGACCAGCATCTCGGTCAGGCTGGCGGTAAGATAGGTGCGGCGGAAGAATTCGACCGGGTTTTTGTATTCTGGCGTGCCTTCGCCCAGATGCACCTGCCACAGGTCGGCGGCAAACTCTGCCTGCTGGTAGCGTCCGCTGGCCACATCCTCGTGCGGCATCACCACTTCGCGCCAGGGCTTGAGGCTGCCGGTCACACCGCTCTCGATGGCGGTGCCGGCCGACTTACGCTTTTCGCCGCGCGCCTGCTCGTCGAAGCGCACGCGCAACAGCTCGGTCTTCATCTTCTCGACCTCGCTTGCCTGCGCGGCGGAAATTGCCGTCAGCAAGCGCGCGGCAGAATCGAGTGCGCGATAGGCGTCATCGCTGGAAAAGGCCTCCTGATGCGCCCAGCTGTTGCGCACGGCCAGCAGCTCGTTCACCAGACTGCGCTCTGTCTTGCCAAGAATCTGGCGAAACACGTCGCCCCACTTGCGATCCATGACCACCAGTGAGGCAGCAACGTCCTGGAGCGATTCGTTCTTGCCAGTGCCGAGTCGTGTGTCAGTAAGAATATCCCTCACCTCGAAAGCCCAGTCGTCCCCGTACTTGGTTTTGAGTTCCCGTTCGATGAAAGGCACCAGGCCGGTCTTGAGAAGCTCCAGCGCCTTGCCGACGCGCTCGTGGTTGGTGATGGCCATGGTGGCTTACTCCTGATCGAACATGTCGAGGTTCACTTTCGAGGTGGGGGTCGGCTTTTCCCGGGCCAGGCGAGTGATTTCCGGCCAGCTCTGCACCAGGCCGTTATAGGGCATGGCCTCCGTGGCGCGCTTCTTGCGCTCGCACAGCGTGTAGAGGCGGTAGCAGAGTTCGCGGGCCGTTTCGGCCTTACTGCCGAGCTTGGCGACCAATGCGGCGGCGGCAGATTCGCCGGCGGATTCAAGTACACGGATCAACTGGTGCACCATTTCCCAGACGGTGAGGCGGGTGTCGGTTGTCGGGTCCCAGTCGGCCGGCAATTCGGCTGGCTTCAGGAGGCGGACCTTGCCTGCCCTGGAAAGCAGGATGCCGGCCTCGACCAGACCCGCCACGGCGGTGTTCTTGGACTTGGAAAGCTGTTCGGCGACCCCGTAATCGCCATCGGCGAAACCGGTTTGCTCGAACCATGTAAGCGCCCAGCGGGTGTCTGCGTCGAAGTCGCCTTCCTGTTCGGCGAGGGCTTCGTCGAGCACTTGGTTGATGAGAGCCAACGCGGCACGAACGGGGAGCGGCTTTCCTTCGGCGTCGAGTACGCTGGCGTAGCGTGTATAGACTGCCATGCCGGGGCCGATGGCAGCCTGCGCCAAGTCCACTGGCGCGATATTGCCGGCTTGCAGATGCGCCAGTGCCTGCGGCAGTTCGGCCTTGAGCGCAGCGACGAACTCGCGGCGGGTGGCGGTAGCTGCGTCGACTGCGCGCTTACGGCAGACGAGGACGATGCTGGAGGCGAGAGCGTTAGACTCGGACCCGCGCATGCGGTTGGCCAATTCAGTCCGCATAGGCCAGGTTCCGCCGATGGCAAAACCGGCTTTGATGACGGCCGCCAGAAAGGTGTCCCAGCCGGTGTTCGTCGTACCGTCATTGCCATCGCTTTCGGCCTGCTTGAAGGCGTAGTAGATGGTGACCGGGAAGGCAGGATGTGCTTGTTCGGCGAGACGGTGCATCGCCTGTGTCATGCCATCGAGGAAGAACGATTCAGCTCCTACTTTGCCGTTGTGGCGATACGCAAAAGCAGTCAACTCTTCGGACTTCGGAACGGCAAGCGTGGCGAAAATGTCGGGGAAAACGGGCTTTAGCGAACGGCGCAGCCAGACATAGAAGAAGTCCGAAAGGTCGGCGTAGGGGACGTTGTCGTAGTACGGTGGATCAGCGGAGATAACCTTCTGCGACGAGATGCTCTGAACTGTGGCATCTGCTTGCTGCACGAAACCAGAAGCGTCCTCTTTGCTGATAGCTATACCTTTAGCCGAGTAGTCCAGAGAATTGCCCCAGCTGCCTGACTGACTGGAAAAGGGGTTCACTTCAGCAAAATCCCAAGTCATTTGGATGGCTTGACGGGAAAATGTGCTTCGCGTTTTAGTCCCCCAAGTTGCTCCACCAGCATCCCAAGAACAAATTGTGCTCATGCGGTCAGCAAGGCTACTTGCGACAAGACTCAAATACACCGACACCGCGTCGGCGTAGGCATTTGCGCCACGGCCACCGGCTGCGAGGGGATTTTCGTCGTTTGTCATGGCGCCAGGCAGTGAGTCCCGGTTTACTCGCTCGCGCACTTCACGCACAAGTTCAGAGAAGGTCGAGAGCGCCACGGTTTGGCGTTCTGTGAAAAGCTGTGAGAACAGTTCGATGCCGTAGGGCTTTACGCCGAGATACTGTGTGCTCCCGGATATTGTTACGTCTGGCCTCCACTCTGGCTGTGCCATATTTGCAACGGCTTCATGCTCGGTCGTTGGTGCAAGATAGACCCGCCCACGCTCCCCTTCGGCAACGATGGCCATCAGCCGCGCACCCATGCGCCCGGCCTTGCCCTCAGCCTTGATGTAATCGCCGGCCATCGGTGTGCCCGACATCAAGCACTTGAAGTTCGCGCCGCGCGCCAGCTTAGTGCCTGCCTTCGCCGCCTCAGCATCCGTCGGCTTACCCACCTTCACCGCGAATCGGTAGCCGCTGCCTTCTATCACCGGCTCGACATAGGCTTCGTTTGCCTTCATTCGAGACAACAGAAAGGTCGAGGCCAGTGGCACGTCGACATTGGCGAAGGCAGGGTTTGGGCTCTTGACCGTGCGCGCCCACAGCCAGGCGATAACGGTAAGCTTCTGACCAAGGTATTTCTTCAGGTCGGCCCGTTCCGTGGCCATCGCCGCCGTGACCTCGACCTTGGGGTAGAGGTGGCCGATCCGCTTCTCGGCCTCGTCGCGCATCCACTGACCGTAGTAGCGAACGTCATCGGACAACCCCTGCGCGCCACGCCAGCTCTTGTTCATCTGCGCTTTCTGGCGCTGGCCATCCGGGTTCACCGGCGGCTTGCCAGCGAACTTCGGAGGTATCTCGATCATCGCCTTGTTGATCAACACCGCCACCGGGTTCAAGTCGCTGGCGTAGCTTTCCAGCCCTAGCCGCTGCGCTTCCAGTGGCAGCGCACCGCCGCCAGCGAAGGGGTCATGGAAAGCGGGCAGCTTGTAGCGATCGAACAACTCTTTCGCGCGCGGGTGGTCGGCGTTCTCCGCGCAGGTGTAACGCCAGCTCTGCCAAATTTCGTCGCGCGCCTGCTGCAACACCGTTTCGTTGGTAGTGTTCTCCCACTTCACCAAGTCCTCGATGATCCTGAACAGCCGCTGCCGCTCTTTCTCCTGCGCCTTCTCAGTCTTGAAGATGTCCGGGTGCCCCGACGGGTCATCGACCATCTGCGCGAAGATCACCGCCCGTGCCGCCGCCAGCGGTCGGCGTGCCCACCACAGGTGCAGTGTGCTCGGGTGCCCGTGGCGGATGGATTTCTCGCGCGCACTGGCGACGTTGATTGCCTCCAGCGGCAGCGCGACTTCGATGAGTTTCTTCTTTGGGGTCATGGTGCTCTTCTAGTCGTCTTGCGGTTGCGGTTCATCTGGTGTGGCTGTCCGGGTCAGCGTGTAGAACTCATGCAGCTTGGCCTGGAGTAGTTTCCTGTCGGGTAGTCGAGTCCAGTACTCGGCGACCAGTGCGGGCGAGAGCGAGCGACTCAGGGCGTACTCGACGACTTCGCTGTCCTTGCTGGCACAGAGCAGTACGCCGATGGACGGGCCTTCATGCGGTTTGCGCAGGTCACGGTCGAGGGCTTCGAGATAAAACTCCAGCTTGCCGAGGTGTTCGGGCTGGAACTCGCCAATCTTCAGCTCGATGGCGACCAGGCAGTTCAGTTCGCGATGGAAGAACAACAGATCAAGGGCGAAGTCCCGACCGCCTACCTGCAGCGGTACTTCGCTGCCGATGAAACAGAAGTCGCGGCCCATTTCGCTGAGGAATCGTCTGAGATTGTGCAGCAGGCTCTGGTGCAGATCGGCCTCCCGATGGCCGTCCGGCAATTCCAGGAACTCGACAACGTAAGCATCACGAAAAACCGTTGCGGCGCCGGGATGCAGTTCTCTCAACGTTGTTGAGAGTTTTGGCGGATGCAACACGACACGTTCGAACAGGGCGCTGTCGATCTGTCGAGCGACTTCCCGCACCGGCCAGCGTTGCTGGCCGCTCATGCGCAGGTAGAACTCACGCTCCTCGGGATGCTTGGTCTTGGCGAGGATGTGCAAATGTGCCGACCAGGGCAGTTCTCTCAACAACGTCGAGAGTTCTGGCCGATCTGCCGATTGTTGGCTCCAGGTTTCGTAGAACTGGCGCATTCGCCACATGTTCTGCGGCGAAAAGCCACGCAGGCCAAGCTGACGCGATTGCACGTACGACGACAGCGCGCTGACCGTGCTCTTGCCCCAGCCGTCTCTGGCAATACGCGCGCTGATCGTCTTGCCGACCTCCCAGTAGAGGTCGACGAGGGCCGTATTGACGGCAACCAGGGCGCGCTCCCGGGCCGCCTGAATCAGTTCGACGACTTCAACGAAGCCGTCGTGTTGACCTGTGGCGTCGGCTGACGTCGGCGGGGATTCCTTGGCGTTCCGCTTGACTGGCTTCATTGCAGTACGCCCAGGTGCTTGACCGTCTTTGGCAGCCAGCGGCCGACCACCCTGCGTTTGTCGTGCCTGAGTCTATTGCTTGTGGTCATGATCAATTACCAATCGATAGCTTGCCGGAAAGAGCTTTATCTCGCGACCATCGAGCATCGCGCGCAGACGCGTTCCTGATACTTCGACGGGTTCCCCCTGCGCATCCGAAAGCACGAGCGAATAGCGGTCAGGGGAGTGGTCGAGCAAACCCCATATATCCGCTTCGATCTGGAGTGCCTGGCGTTCGAGGCAATGCTCCTTCGGCCAGTAGTAACAGACCAGATCGCCTCCTGCCGTCCGCCGTTCCCAGGGGAAGCGCGCATCATGCGCCTTGGAGATCCAGCTTCCGTCCGCATGAAAAAAGCGCTCGGTTCCGTCCCTCTGGTAGCCTTTCGTACGGGCGAAGCGCTCGATGATGCTCAACTTCGCCGGCTTGGGGATCAGCGGCGGCCTGTGCAAAGGGGCGTGAGAACTCTCCGGATCTTGAGGGATATCGGCACCCTCAGTATCGCTTTCGGCCCCGCTATCCGGTTCCTCAAGATGGATGACCGTGCCTTCGCCATCGTCCTGGTCTGCTTCATCGTCCGCTGGGCGATTCGCCGCAGCCGAGTCAGGGCCGTCGTCACTATTCTGGGTACTGGGCTCGCTTCTTACGCTTTGGCCTGCGGCAATCGGTACGGCGGTGACTTCCTGCGGACCCAGCTTGAAGTTCTCCTCCAGATATTCCGTCACGAACGCCGGCGGGCGATCGAAACACAGCTTGATGGCGTCGGCGAGCTCCTGCCGCCGAAATGCCCGTCCGAGTTCCTGCGCTACCGCACGGGCAAGCTTTGAGAGAGGACGGTCCTCGACATAGAGAACGCCGCCCAGCCAAACGGCCTCCGCGCGCCTCGGCATGCCTGCCGGGGTTCCGTCGATGTACGGAATGATTTCGAGCCCCGGCGCTGTCTGCCAAATCGTGTCCGCAAGGTCGGCGGCGATTTTCCGGATGCGATCCTGTTCGGATGTGTCGTCCAGTTCTATACGCCGTAGCTCAACCCCCAACTGGTTCAGCCATGGCCAACGTTCCGCCCCGGCAGGAATGCGCACCGTGCTGTGCAATCGCTCCTCGATTCGCCCGGCAAGATGGGGAAGCCCGCAGAAGGGGAGGGCAGCCGAAACCTCTGCCGGCAGGGGTTGCAGATCGGCGGTTCTTTGCTTGATATCTTCATTGAGGTGCTTCCAGGCCACCAACGACTGCATGGACAAGGAGTAGGAAAGCGTGTCCACCGACATCCATGCACCGGATAGGTTGAGCCAATGCTGGCACTCGCTCCAGATCCGCCGCGGATGACGCGGCAGAAGTGCGCGGACCCGGCGCGCATCGTCTTGAGACAGGACTTCGCCGGAAGGCTGGCCGAGTAGCCATTGAATCGCCAGATCGGCCGTCGGGCGGTCGGCGATACCGATTTTCCGCCATAACATCAGGTCGCGGACGCCCGCGCGCACGACGGCAGTGCCCGGCATGGCTTCCTCGTCTGACGACAGGAACACGCCGGCAGCGTTCGTCCAGCCTGCGCCCTCACTCAAGACGATCTTTTCATCCCGGAAAGCCGCCTTGATGTCGGCCAGGTCCGTCGTTGAGCAGGCGTCGGTCAACTGGTCGAGTCGCCGATACCATTTCTCGACTTCATGCACCGGCGGATGATCAGACATGGCCAGCGTCCGAAGACAGTCAAGAAGACGGTCCGGGCCGGTCGGCACCTCGCGAACGCCGAGTAGCTTGAGCAGCGGTCGCGTGGCCTCGTTGTCGAGCAGGCTGTGAATGAAGGGTTCCACGTCCATGAGGGACTCCGTCTCGGGAGTCCGCCGCAGGAGTTCGGCTGGCTTGCGGTAGAACCCTCGGGTATCACGCAGGCAAGGCAGTTCCCGTAACCTCAGAATCCATGTGGGCAAGGGCGGTTCGTTGGAAATTGAGCGCGTGTTGCCGGTTGTGGCTACCTGGCTCACGCGGGCCTCCTTCGCTTTCGCCCAACTGGCCCCAGGTTGGCCAAGCAGGCGGTCGACAATGCGGCCCCAGATGCCGGGATCATCGTTGGCAAGAGCGGACCACCGACGCCAATGGATTTCTTCGAAGTCCCAATCTTCAACCCGGAAATGGTTCGTGACGTAGGAGTAGAAAGGTGCTCTGGATACGCCCCGTCGGCGAAGCTCGGCTTCGATTTTCGCGCGACCGTAGATGTCACTCTTTGTGCCAACGAGCGGCGCGAAGCCAAGCAAGCCGGCGCGGCCGGACGTGACCCAGGAAAGCCATTCTTCGTGAGTGCAAGACGCGTAGTTCTTCTTGTAATCGGTGTGCAGGAAATGAGCGTTGCACCACGCTTGTTCGAAAAAATCTTCGAGAGTGCCGTCTCGGTCAAAAAGGACAACGCCCGATACTTTACGCAGGTGGCGGTCGCGGGTGGCAAAACGAAACGCATCGCCAACGGTAGCGCCGAGCTTGGCGGCGATTTGCGTTAGCTGTACACACTTCGCTATCGAGATGCCTTGCTGTGAGAAAAATTCACCAGCGACTTGCTCGATCACCTCACTTACATCGCTAGCCCCCTCCATCTCGATGGCCCGTAGAACCGCAAGCGCTGCTGCCACTTTGCCCTTGAGGCTTCTGTCATTAAGCTCTTCGGCATGGCGACGCCGCTCGGCAAGAAAGCGTGGCCAGTTCGGGTTGAGCACCAACAAGTGGACCGCAAGAAACTCCCAGTCTTCCTCGGACTGGAGCAATCGCTTTTCGCCAAGGCGAATCACTTCGCACGCGGCGTAAAGCACATCCTTTCCTTGTGCCGGGACTATGCGAACCCGCTGGCGATCCACGTCGGCGCGATATCCCGTGAGCTCTGGGGCGACATAGGCCCAGAGCTTCAACAAATGGCCCCAGGTTTCCGGCTTGGGAAGGTGCGTCGACTGCAGCACCTGCAGTACATGGGGCTTGTCGATCTTCTCGACCACTCCCCAGTGGATGAGCTTTTGCTGATCGGCTTCGGTAACGCAACTCGATAATGGCGGACGACCAGCGTCATCAAACAGCCGCGCGGCTTGATCAGCCGGCCAGATATCCAACAGTGGCTGGGGAAGGATGATGCAGCCGGCGCTCGGTTTCAATTCGCCAGAACTCGTGATCAGAAATGGCACCTCGCCTAGCGCTTTCTCAAAGCTTCCCTCGATAGTGGCGGCACAGACGCCTTCCAGAGAGTTGTCGCTGCGATTAACGTCCGGAAAGAGCCCGTAGGCATTGGATCGCTCTGCTACGCTCGCGTCCGGACAGTAAAGCCACTGGAGCATGACCGACGCTGCAAGCTTGCCAACACGTTCAAGTAGCCAGCGGTTAGTCGGCGATGTTTCTGGATCCTTGATCTTCAGTCTCGCGGGATCCTGGATGAAGGGGGCGTTGCAGGCAAAGGGTAACGAGGTCTCGACGCCCGTTGGCAGAACGACGTAGAGGCGCCCCTTTGCGCCGAGGACGATCTCGACCTTGCAGGGCGGGAAACCGGCTTCCTGATTGTCGCTGAGCAGGCGCTCCTGCCGAATCTCGACCAGTGCTTCCTCAGGGAAGGCCTCGGCTTCGGAACGTGCGACAAGAAAGGCCGTGTCAGGGCTGTCATGAAGCGCCATCCATTCGGTCGCGGGTACCGGGCCCGGACCGCGGCTTCTCCAGTGCACATCCTGCGAGCCAATCCGCATCCGGCGGATATGTTTGAAGAACAGAAGCGAGACGGGGCTCGCCAGCCATTCCTGGAGGTTCTTCTCAATCTCTCGCTGTCGGAGCTCATCGCGAATCGGCACCCTGATTAGCGTGCGTTCACTCGCGCTCTGCCTACGCTCGACCCACCTGGGTTCGGTGAAGCGTCGCCGATCGAAAGCAATCGACAGACTCGGCGTGTCGAGTTCGACGGTATCACCAAGGCTGAATGTGCTCTTGAACCCGATGCCGCGAAAGCCGATCGTGTGCAGAGCCCGCTTGTTCGAGTAGCCGAAGCGACACAGCGATGCAAAGTGTTCCTCGGTAAAGTCCTCTCCGTTGTGCGCAAAGATGAAGCACCCGTCCGTGATATCGACTGATGCCTCGGTTGCGCCCGCATCGTCGGCGTTTTGCAGCAATTCGGACAAGACGTGTCGCGGGCTTTGCACCTGCTTGAAAAGTTGGTGCCAGGGCCCGGCAAGTTCGGGGTCGCGCTCCAGTTGATCCCAGCGCTGGACCGCCTTGTCCCGAAGTGTCTCGAAGAACGCAGGCTTGCCGTTCATCCAGGCGCCCCGGCGCGCGCGAGCAATTCGGCGAGATCATAGTTCACGCTGGTCACCCCGAAGTCCGGCTCGCGCTGGAAGGGCTGACGCAGATAGTGGCAGCGGTGCGTGTCTTCGCCGGTGAATTCGACAATGGCGAGGATGAAGTCGTCGGGCTTGTTCAGTGAGTACAGGATTTCGTTGCGCGTGACGGTGATCGTTGGCGCGCCGGAGACACGGCCCTTGACCTCGATGAAGCGCAGCTTACCGGTACCCGGGATGCGGCTTTCGATGTCGTAACCAAGCTTCTCGAATTCGCGGTCGGCCGGCTCGAAGCCAAGGCTTCTCTCGACGCCCATGACGACGGCGCGAGCGCGAGCGGCGCTGAGCTGCGTGTCGGCTGGAGGGGTGGGTGAGGCTGTTGCCTGACCGGTCATCGCCATGATCAGGCCAATCGGAACGACCAGCAGGCCACCCAACACCACGGGTGGCAAGGGTGAAATCTGGGCTTCGAGCTTGAGGTCTTCAAGCCGCTTTTGCAGCCGACCCTGCAGGAGGTCGGCACGCTTGCGGGCTTCACCTGAATTGAGCTTGGCGTTCGGCTTGCCAGCCTGTTCCTGTAGCTTGAGTTCCTCGGCACGGTGGTCCCAGTAGGTGATTTCCTTGGTCAGCCGTTCCTTCACCGCGGCCTCGGTCTTGGCGATGAGCTTGAGTTTGCGTCCGCGCACTTCAGCCAGGTGTTCCGGCACCACATGGGCGACGGCATAGCTCTGTACCTTTCGCTCGAGTTCGCGGTTGATCCACTGGCCTTCGTGCCGATCGAGGATTGCATCGATGCCGGGCTCGCCAGTCTTCAGCGGCCGGTAGTCGAGATAGGGGGCGTAGTGGACATGGCGAGTCGCCCCGCTGGCGTCCATCTCGACGTAGAGCATGCGCTTCGAGACGACCCGACGTTCGCCGGCACGGGTAAGGCCCGCATCCTGGATGGCGTGTTCCAGATAGAACAGCACGCGCGGTTCCAGACCGGGATCGCTTTCATCGACCAGCACGGTGCCGCGCTTCAGCAGGTCGCGGTTACGCTCCAGCGTAAGGTCGATGACGGCGTCGAGCAGCGGATGACCGGGGCAAACAAAGGCGGCCAGCGGCTGGCCCTGGGGCGCGACCAGAGACTTGTCAAAGGCAATGCGCTCGTAGCGTGGCAGCACCGGTTCGCCGATGCCGATCAGGCGGTCGCGGTTGCGTACCGGGGCGGGAACGTGACTGATCTCGAAACGACGGGGCTCGCGTTGTTTGGCGGTACCGCCGAGTTGCTTGAAGGCTTCGTGAAAGAAGGATTCGATGTAGTGCGGCTGCAGACGTCTGGCGTCGGCACGCTCCATATCTTCGCGGATGCGCTGCACGCGGCTGGTATCCATGGCGTCATGGGCCAGTGCGCGTTCTTCGAGCAGGTCCTGCACGTGGCCATGATCGAGCGCAGTATCGAGTACCGTGCTCAGGTAGGCCTTGACCTCGGGCCGCTCGCCGTGGCGAATGGCTTCGATGAGCAACTCGCGCAGCGACTTGCCCTCGAACTGGAGCTTGCCAAGCACATCGAAGACCTGACCGCCGAGCGCCTGACGCGCTAGTTCGATCTTTTCCAGCAGCTTGCGGTAGACGTCACCTTCGCGGGTTTCTTCGGCCACCAGGTTCCACAGGTGACACACCTCGGTCTGGCCGATGCGG
>Ga0078784_13_pt9 | contig 12310 bp, 8 predicted proteins | sample CanAccphospTypeI_FD_67364 | JGI IMG/M metagenome (GOLD analysis project Ga0078784, IMG submission 67364) | Unknown Accumulibacter genome from EPBR bioreactor metagenome | reverse complement strand
TCGTTGGCCGTTCATCACAAGAAGGCGCTGTTTCATGGGTTGATCCTATCCGAGAGAGTGCCGCCACATGGCTGCCAGGTAGAGCGGCGTGCACAATGAAGTTCACTACCTGCAGGGTAAAAACAGCGTGCAAGTCTAATACGATAGGTCGCAGTTGGAAACTACGAAGAAACGATTATTCGTTTCTAAACAGACCGTTACGCGGCTTTGCGCGAGCCGTCGAGAAAACAAAAGTCGTCCAATAACTCATTGACTTAGCATCTTCAGGAGTGGCTTTCGGATGGGTGCAAGCGCTTCGACTTTATCGGTCTTTCGGGAAATCCTTTTCGGACGCTCTACCGGCCACCCGCCCTGTCTTGACGGCTTCGAGAAGACCGCGCTGCTGCTCCTTCAACGCCTCAACCTGACCGCGCCAGTTTGAAGCTTCCTCGCGGGCCGCTCCGGCCTCTTTGCGCGCTTCGTCGCGCTCCATCTGCGTCGCTGCAAGACGCTCGGCAGCGCGATGCGCCTCCTGGGCGGCAGTCTTACGCTGTTCCTGATGCGCCTGCTCGGCAGACTCGGCCTTGGCCCGTAGGGCCGCAACCTCGGTGCGCACCTGCGCAGCATCCTGGTGAGCAAGGTCCAGCTCTGCCCGCAAATCTGCCGCTCGGCGATCAATTTCGATAGCCCGCTGCTCGGCGATGGTCGCCCGACTTTCGGCAGCCAGCTTGGCATTCACCGTTTCTTGAAGCTGCTGCGCGAGTTCGGTCGAGCACTTCTGCTCGGTATGATTCTGGGCGGTTAACTCCTCGATTTGCCGACATGCGGTCTCCAGTTCGACCGCCTGGGCATCGTAGGCATCGCCAAGCTGCTTGTTGAGCGTTTCCGCCTCGGCCCGCTCGGCCTCCCACCCGGCTTGCGCAGCGCGCAGCGATTCGTTGGCCGTGTCCTGGGCGGACTGCCACAAGGCGGCCAGCGCCTGGCTATGAAGCTGATGGACAGCATCCGGAACAGTGATCGCCACCGGCGCCGCCTGGGCTGTCTGCGCGCGCCGCCACTGCTTCATCGCGGTAGCGGCATCGTTCATGTTGACCTTGGACGCCTTGCGGACGGCGTCCACCGTAGGAAAGGATCCCCGGCCGGCCTGCTCATAGAGCGAGTCAGCGGCAGAGAAAATGCGGTCTCGCGTGTCCTTGTTCAGTTCCATGTGCGGCGGCTCCTTCGGCATAAAACGGTATAATAACGCTAGAATGTATATTCTTCTTATTCTTCTTATTTTTTAAGGCTTACTGGGGCTGGGGTACGCCCACTGAAGCCGAAAGCGAGGTCGGACGTTGCTTATTTTGGTACAGGGGAACGGCAGGCCTCAACGCTCACGAAAACGGACCCTTTTTTGCTCACGAAAATTGACCCACCGTTGGCGCGCGCCAACACCCAGCTTTTCGCCTCGGAGCGGGGTCAAGGGCGGGCTGCGGTTTTTGCAGCCCGGCGCAGCGTACCCTTGACGCCGTGTAGAGGCGAGTACGCTCGGGAATGGCTGTGTGCGCGGCATTTTCGTGCGCACAGCCATGACGACTAGGCGGGTCCGGTTTTGTGAGCAAAAGTGGGTCCATTCCCGAGAGCGTCAAGGGGCAGGGCGTTTGGCGAGTTTCTTGGCCTGCGGAACGAACTAATAGTGGCGGCTTCCGGCCTGCCGGGAGGCGTCCGCTCAATGAAGGAGTTGGACGATACACCGCGGCTGATAAAGTCTGACCCGCGCAGGAAGCACTATTGAAGCCGCGACAGCGACAATTAGGCGACGCGTGCCCAGCCGCGCGGGTGCACCGCCCTCACATTGGAAGCAGCGCAAGCGAAGCTAGCCACTTCACCATCTCCGCTTGCCGTGCTACCCCAAGCTTGTGCATGGCGTTATTCAGCTGCGTCTTGACCGTCGCGATACCCTTGTTGTGCGCCAAAGCGGCACTTTCGACGCTATGGCCGGCGAAAATTTCCCAAGCGACCGCCTCCTCGGCACTGGTGAGGCCGAAAAGTCTGCCCAGAATCCCCATATTAGCGACACCCACTGGCGACGATGGGCTACTCAATTGCATCAGAACAAACCGTTGCCGGCCAGGGTCGTTGCCAGGCAGACGGACATCGATCGGGCGCAAGGCAGCGATCCAGGCGCCGGATCGCCCGGCCAGACGCAGAACACAGGATTTGTCGTCGGGAGCGAGCGCCCCCAGAGTGTTTGCGAGCCGGACACGCGTATCGCTTTCGACGCCCTGCAATACCCCGCCATGGACCGTCAGCACACTGCCGCTACGCACCAGTTTCGAAGCGGACCGATTTGCGCGCAGGAGATCGCCCTTGGCGGTCAATAGCAGCATCGGTGTCACCGCGAAGTCAAAAACCGTACGCAGAGCCGAGTCCACAAGTGGTTCGCTGGCCACCAGACTACCCAGCTTGACACTCGTCAGCGAGTCTATCCTTCGCTCCAGAAGAGCGAGCTCGTCGGGAGCAAATGGAGCGTCGCTAGCGCCGCGCTGAAAGCCGCAGTTAACCGACGCGCCGCCCCGCAACTGCCAATTCCCAATGGCGATATGACGTATGCCGTAGGGTTTCAGAAAGCCGTGCTGCATGTCATCCAGCCGAGCGAAAGCAGGGTCGTGCAAGGTATCGAGTGCGTGAAACCTGCCGGGGTGCAAGCCAGCCAATATGCGCGATAAGGGGCAGCAAGAGGCATAGCGATAGCGGTAGTCCTCGACCAACTCCGCCGGTAGGCCCACCGTGATCGGCTTCGGCTCGTCGCCTCGCGCGATATCAAGCACCAGCCCTGCACCGCGCGCCAACACCTCATCACAAATCACGCGAAGCTCACATCGCAATCCCTCCATCTGATTCCGTATGGCTTCTTGCATGACCGCCCTCCCTATTCAGCCATCATACGTTTGCATGAGACAAGCACCCAGGACAGCATTAGCGTAATGCGCTATGCATCATGGCAGAAATCCCAAAAAAAACAATTGGAACCGATGCCATTGGCAGGAAGCCCACCGGGCCGGCACTGTCGCGAACAGCGCGGCAGTACGGAGCCTTCCTACGTTTGAGGGATTCTCTCCGTCGATTCGGCCGAATAGCATCCCGCCGTCAAGCGCTTAGAGCGTGGACGATCGCCGACTCAGGGAGGGAACGCGGCGTCGAGCCGCTTACGATGGCAATCAAGTCGCCGATTGGCAGTCGCGTACTCACGACCAGCCCGCAAGCGGAGGGACCTTCTAATGAGACGAAAAGCCATTGAGCAGCATCGCCGCGATCGTCTTCTCGTCTTGCCGTTGTTGCTGGGTGCACTGATCTCGGGATGTGTTAGCAGGATCAGTCCGCAGATTTTCCCGCCCGCGACGCCGGCGTCCGAAGAACTTCGCAGTCAGCTCAGCGCGCCACTCGATTGCCGTGAGTATTCGCTGCCGGGCGCCAAGCCGCTTGCTCTAGAGCGGCGCCTTGCCAACCAGAACCGGCTTTGCGTCGATCGCGCGCGTGCCGACCTGCTGCGGCAAGAGTATGTCAGCGCCGTCGTCGATCATTCGACCGAGAACAGCGTCCTGTCGGCCGTGCTGCTGGCGATAGCTGGCGCGGCGGGCTACCAGTTGCTCAAGAACGGCTTCGATGGAACGACGACCACACTGAACTATCTGGCGGCCACCGGCGCAACGGTCTACGGCTACTCGACGCTAACCTATTCACCAGCCAGACAGCTGATCCACCTTGCCGGGGCCGAGGCCCTGACCTGCATTTACGAAGCCTCCGACCAGATCCAGATTCCAGCTGCTGGCCTGCGTGAGATCGTCGGCCACAGCAAGCAGCTGCTTGACGCTATTTCAACGCTGCTAACGACTCTCGGCAAGACGTCAGAGGCGGAGCTGAAGCGCCCAGATCGCTGCACGACGAAGCCTGCCCGCCCGGGCACCTGCAGTTCCGGAGCAAATGGCGCGGGCATGGCACTATTCGCCGCCGCGCCACCGGCAGGCTGCGCTGCTCGACCCGCAAGCAAGTCCTGCGATCTCGCCCTCATTCGCGCCATCGCGGCAGCCGAAGAGGAGACCAAGACCGCCGAAGCTCTGCATGCGGCGGTCGAGGCGAGTCTTAACGACATCGACCGCACCGCGGCGCAGGTCCGCGCCGCCACCGACGCGGTCAGTTACTCGACCGGCAAGGAGGTGCTGAAGACCGAAGCATCACCAGCTGCAGCCCTGGCGGCAATTCAAAGCATGCGCAGCGTTATGGCTCAACTGGGCGGCACGGGGCAGAGTGGCCCAAAAGTTCGCCAGCCAGCAGGAGACCGTGTGCGGCACCCGGATCTGGAAGCCGATCTTTACGCGCTGCGCACGGCCATGGCCAGCGTGCGGGAAGACGACGACGCCCTGCGCTCGCGTCTGAGCGACTTCAAAAGCAAAATGCTCGCTTGCCAGAGCAGCCAGCCGGCAAATCAGATCAGCGTTTCTCCACCACCCGGAGACGTGACTCTTGTTCCGAATCAGCCGCTTTCCTTCCAGGCAGTGGGGACCTCTTCGGCACCAGTGGCCAACATCCAGGGCGACCCGAGCAATGCTATCGCCATCACGCGTGACCCCAATGGCAATCGCGTCACGGTCACCACCACGCTGACCAAGGCCGACAAGGATGTCGCCGCAACGCTGGAATTTGCGTCGCCCGGCGCCACGCCCGTCAAAGTTTTTCTTACGTACTTCGCGCCGGCGAAGCCCAAAAAATGAACCAGCAGCGCGCTCCGCGGCTCTGCACCTTGCCTGTTGAGCCGCAGCAAACAGCGTTTGAGCGCGACCCGACTGGCAAGGCTACGGGCCTTGCGCAGTCTGGCCAGGTGATCGACGTAGTGCCCCACGGCCTGAGCGACGGCGGCACCGCCGCAGCGCTATGCACCGATCAATCCGGCGCCAGGCACTTCGTTCTCACCTGCGGCCATGTCTTTCTTGGCGTCAAGGCCCCGCAACTGCAACACATTGATCTGCTCGATGGCGGCCAGCCCATGGTCACGAACGGCATTGTCAAAGAATGCCGGCCCGAACAAGATGGCCAATTTACAGCGATCGACGCGGCACTGGTCGAGGTGAGTGCACAAACGGCCCGTACCCTGGCCATGGCGTATCCGCATCTGAGGCCCCTCACTACCGGCAGCGCAGGGATCGAACACGCGGCACGGCTGAGCATTCGTGCGAGTCGCGGACCAATCGCCGCCCTGCTCGTCGAGCCGTTAAGCAATTATCCGGTGAGTACGGGTTCGGGCAGGGGGTATACCTTGAGCTCGGTCGCGATCTATCGAATGAACGAAGCGACTCAGCCTGGGGATAGCGGTGCCGCCGTATGGGACGCCGAGGAGCGCTTGGTAGGGATCCACTGCGGCGTATGCGGCGACAACCCCAGGCACGGATTTTTTTGCGAGATCGACAAAATCGCCTACGCCTTTGGTATCCGTGTCCTCACGCGGGAAGGCAAGAGCGAGGCGCCAGAGGCGGCCGCGCCGATTTCCGTTGCGCAGCCGACAGCGGCTGAAACGGCGGCCCGCGAGCTCGACATCGTCACGCGCACGATCTGGGGAGAAGGCGATGAGCTGGGCGAAGAAGCGATGCGCGCCGTGGCTAAGGTGATTCTCAATCGCCGGACATTCGGCAAATGGTGGGGCAAGTCGGCGACAGAAGTTTGCCTCCGACCCTATCAGTTCAGGTGCTGGGACCCTTCCTCGCGCGCGATCCACCGCATGCGCGATCTCGCACTCGATGACCCGGCCTTGCTGAAAGCCAGGAAGCTTGCTGAAACCGCGCTGAGCACCGGATTCCCACGCGATCCGACCTTTCGGGCGACCCACTATCACCCCAACTGGGTGATTCCGGCGCCGCCCTGGGCACGCGACAAAAAACCCTGTGCGGCGATCGCTGGCCTGCTCTTCTACGACGATATCGACTAACGAGGAGTCCGGGGTCATGGACAACACCGTGCTTGATGTGATTATTGGACTCGTTTTCATCTACCTGCTGTTCAGCATCCTGCTGACCAGCCTGTCCGAGCTGATCTTTAACACTCTTTTTGGGCTGCGCGGCAACAATCTGGAATTCGCCGTCAAGTCAGCCTTTGGCGCAGCAAAACCAGGCGACAAAAGCACTGATCAGCAGACCAAGGCCTTCTTCGAACACGGTCTGATTGCCTCCTTGATCCAGAACGATCGCAAACCGTCCGAGCTACCGAACGACCTGTTTGCCAAGGCCTACCTTGGCGTCCTGGGTGACTTCACAGGGCCGACAACGCGACCGGCGACGCCGGGCGAGTTTCTCAACCAGCTCAAGCTGCGGAGTGAAAGCAATCTACCTAACAAGAACAAAATTGTCGCTTCGCTCGACCCCCTGCTAGCCGGCGCCGAAACCTCGTGGGAAGCGTTCGAGCGTAACGTGGCCAACTGGTTCGCCGATATTGGTGAACGGTCGCGCGGCTGGTACAAGCGCAAGGTCGACCGCCGCATGCTCGTGTTGGCTGGCGTATTGGTCGTCGCCGCCAACGTGGACACGTTCTTCATTATCCGCATGCTGGAACTCGACAAGCAACATCGTGACCTGCTACGCGACCAGGCCACCCAGACCGTCAGCCAGGCGGAAGGCCAAGCCCCCGTAAAGCTTGAAACGCCAAGATCACAGGCGACGCAACGCATGCAACTTCGTACCCTGTTCGATGCCCAAATGGTTGACGCCCTGGTCAGCCTGCGCGACTCGATTCTCGACAGCGAAACCCTGCGCACCGCGCTGTACAAACGTTGCCCGAACGGCGAATCCAAGGCGGAGAAAAAAGCCAAGTCCGAGTCGAAGGCCTCCAGCCCCGACGTTGCGTCCAATGCCAAGACAAAAACGAAGTCCGAGCTGTCGTCCGAGCGACAGGCGTCTAGCTGCAACTTCGATCCGTATCTCTGGTATGACACGCTGGAAGCAGTCCGCAAAGATGTGTGGTACGAGCTATCGCCGCAAACCAACAAGAGCCCGGGTAAAGACAATCTGCGCCATCAGGCGATGAAACTGTTTGAACTTTCTTCAAGCATCTACTTCGCCTACCCCGATCCAGCGCGCAAGGAAGATATCGAGATCCAGAAGAAGATTCGCGCGCTGAGGCCGGCCGTCGACAAAGCAGCCGGCCTTCTGCAACAGCAACTCGACAGCATGAACGGTGACGTGCTGGCGGCAGATGTGCGAATTGTCTGCCAGATCCCGGCTAACGCTGCAGGAAAAGCAGCGGCCGACGACAAGAAAGAAGCCGAGGCCAACGAGAAGAAAGCAGCCAAGACCAACGAGGAGAAAGAAGCCGAGGCCAACGAGAAGAAAGCAGCCAAGACCAACGAGGAGAAAGAAGCCGAGGCCAAGGGCAAAGCGGACGAGGAAAGCCAGCAGCGATGCAAGGAACTCTACGCGCTCGCCGTGGCGGGCAAGCTCGGCTTTCCTATCGGATGGTCGAAGCCCCTGCGCGATTTCCAGGATCTGTCAGGCGGACGTGTCGAATGGATCTCTGGACTTTTCCTGACCTGGCTGGCGCTGTTGCTCGGCGCACCTTTCTGGTTCGATATCCTGCGCCGCGTTGTGGCCATGCGTACGGCGGGCACGCGGCAAGACACCGCCGCCAGCGATGGGAGCGATGTCGCTGGTGGTGGTGGCGTCCGCAGTGCGCCACCGCCCCCAAACGGCCCATCACCTGCCGGAGCCAGCTGGTTTGCCGATGCGCTCAACGATTCAGAACGGCGCCTGTCACCTGACCTCATCCGCCAGATTCAGCAGAGGCTGGAAGTTGCCCAGACTACCGGTCGTCTCGACCAGGCGACCCGGGATGCGATCTATCAATGGCGACAACGCCGCCGGCCGGATGATGACCCAAGCTGGGAACTGGATCAGTCGATGATCCGCGAATTGCTCTGGCTGCCGTCCGATCCCCTGGCGCTCGATCAGGCCGCCCTACCGGCTCTGACGGTGCTACCGGCCAGCGATGGCCCGATGGAAGATCTCAGGGTCGGTAGCAGGGGGCCAGAAGTCTTGCGCCTGCGCGGCCTACTCGCGGCCAAGGACTACCTTGAGGCGACCGGCAGCGGCGGCGAGGAATTCGACGACGCTCTGGATAAAGCGGTCAAGGAGTTCCAGGCGGCCAACGCTCTCAGTCTTGACGGCAGCGTCGGGCCAGTGACTTGGCTAAAGCTGAGCAACGACCCAGCGCAGCTGCCGGCGGCGTATAGCCAGCCGCTGTGGATGGCCCGCGCCATCCATGAGCTGGGAATCACCGAGATTTCCGCCAGTGCAGACGACAATCCGCGAATACATGAGTATCAGGACAGCTTTGGCGCCACCGCGGACGACGAAATACCGTGGTGCTCATCATTTGTCAACTGGGTCATTCTGCAGTCGGGACTCCAACCGACGCGCAGCGCCGTGGCCAGCTCTTGGCGCGGGTGGGGCGTCGAAATACGGGCTCGTTATGGCGCGGTGATCGTCATCATCGCGCGCGGAAAGAAGGACCCGGGGACCGGCGGCAGCGGCGCCCACGTCGGCTTCTTGGTCAGGGAAACCAGCGATTGTTATCTGATCCTCGGTGGCAATCAAGGCGGGAGTAAAGGCCCTGGCAGTGTCTGTGTCACTCGCTTCCCGAAGGCTAGCTGGAATCTTCTCGCAATGCGTGATCCTGGCATCAATACGGCGAGCGCATCAGCAACCGGAACTGTCGACGCAGAAACCGCGGCGGCTGTTGAGGACATTGACATCGAGCCGGCACGCCGGCAGGTACACTCCCTCACCGAACCGCGCCTGGAGTTTGGTAGCGGCAATACGACGGCAGTGGCACTGCTGCAATCTTTGCTGGGTGGAGACCTGACTGCCGATGGAGTATTCGGCAAGAAGACGCGAGAGGCGCTGCTAAAGTTCCAGCTGGACAACCATCTGCCAGAAACCGGCGTTGCCGACGCGGCAAGCTGGGCGCTCTTGCGCGAAGGCCCACAAGCTGCGAAGGCTAGCGCCGATTTCCAACCACCGCTAACAATCGACGCTATCCGTACGATGATCACAGATCTTGTGCCAAGAATCGAACTTGCGGCAGTGCAAGCCGTAATCAAGGTTGAATCAGCGGGCCGAGGCTTTGCAGGCGGGCAGCCACTGGTGCGACTGGAAGGACACAAACTCTGGGAGTTCACTAAGCAGCTTGGCACTGACCCAAGCGCATGGGCCAGCACCAAGGACGGCGCTGGCATCCTGCACCCGGACCTCAGCAGCAGGTTCAACCAGCGTGGCGCGAAAGAATGGGCGAGGTTCGAAGAGGCACGAGAGCTGTGCGAGAAGATGTTCGCCGGGAAAACCCTCCCTGCGAACAACAAGCTCGGCGTCATCCGGGCCAATCAAATTGCCGACGTAGCCACTTCGTGGGGCCTCTTCCAGATCATGGGCTTTAACTGGGCGATGTGCGGCTGCGACACGCTGGATCATTTCATAGGCCGTATGAAAGACAGTGAAGACGAACAGCTGGCCCTGTTCTTAGCCTACCTCACTAGTCGCACGGGCGCACTCGACGCGCTTGCCAATCAGCAATGGGCTAGGTTTGCCCGACTGTACAATGGCCCAAGGTTCCGCGAAAACGCCTACGACACCAAGCTCGAGAGAGCCTACGCGGAAGCCCGGCAGCGATTGTCTGGATGACCCAACCGAAAGAAACGATCGCCGGTAGCAGCTCCGACGAGTAACGGATCAGCTCGCAATGGCGGAAGCTAACCGTCGCGGAGGAACGGCAGATGCGCAGGCGAGCCTCTGGCCCTGTAACGCCAGATGACAGGTGTCTTTGGTTCTACCCCGTGCAGGACGATGCGAGGGCGTTTGCGACGGTTATTGGCTGACGGGATGACCTGCCGTTCTTCCGCCGGCCAGCTACGCAAGCGGATTGACTCAATCTCTGAGGATCAGTATTGATTTATATGTGGATGCAATTGTCGCCTGTCCCCGCCCGGAGACCGGTGGTTGAGAGAGCTGTTGGAGGGATAGAGAAAAGGCCGTTCGTTAGACGGCCACGATTTATTTTGCAACCATTCGGGACCAATACAGTGTCAATTCCTGAGACCACAGACCACCTCAAACAAGACGACGAACCCACCCTTCTCCCCGCCCTGAAGGTGCATAGCTGGACGGATAAAGAGAAGTTCAGGTATGAGACTTGGCGGACCATCGCGTTCGCGGTAGTCGGCACGGTTTGCTTAATGCTCATCGTCAAGCCAATCGAGAAATTCGTTGACTATAAGGCGACGATAGCTGCTGAGCGGCTAAAAATTCAAGCCAAAGTGGTAGACGACTTCCTGATCGCAGCGCATAACTACACAGCAGTCGGCTACGACGCGTGTATGGGTCAGGTAGAAGCTCAGAACACGCTCAAGGATGCGGTGGTCGACGCTTTTGACTCGACTCGGCTGCGTATTAGCGCCTATTTCCAAGACACCTCCGAACTTAAAGATCTACTGAATCAGGTTGAGGGGCTGCGCGGCAGATTCTGGGCGGAGTGTAAAGTTGGTAGCAGCAACAAAACGACGTGGGAGCCGATTCGTGTCAAGTTGGAGAAAAGCAACTATGAGCTTGGAACCGCCGCACTGAAGTCAATCGGCCTGTAGGGGGTTGTAAGCCGGAACCGCCGAAACTTCCGTCATCTCAACTCCAGCTTTATCATGAGCGCTCAGGTTGATCACCTTGGGCAACGCTGATTTAATCGCTACATATACCTATGGTATAATTCGCCAATCAATCCTGCGCGAGCCACCCCGATGAAGCAGATCAGTTTTTCCCAGGCCGAGTTTCAACGTAAGAAGCGACGGACGCGACGCGAGGTGTTTCTTGACGAGATGGAGCAGATCATGCCGTGGGCGGAATTGTTCGCGGTAGTCGAGCCGCACTACCCGAAGGGCAAGCGAGGCCGGCCGCCGGTTGGGCTGGAGCGGATGCTGCGGGTGTACTTCGTACAGCAGTGGAATAGTTTGTCGGACGAGGGCGTCGAAGACGCCATTACCGACAGTCAAGCGCTACGGGCCTTTGTCGGAATCGACCTGTCCCGAGAGGCCGCACCGGATGCGACCACCGTGCTGCAGTTCCGGCACCTCCTGGAGCAGCATGGTTTGACGAAGAAGCTGTTCGAAGCCGTCAATACTGCGCTAACCGCAGCGGGCCTCATGATGCGCGAAGGCACCATCGCCGACGCGACGATCATCGCCGCACCGCCGTCGGTCAAGAACGAAGCCAACGCCCGTGACCCGGAGATGCACCAAACCAAGAAAGGCAACCAGTGGTACTTCGGCATGAAGGCCCACATTGGCGTCGATGCCGAGAGCGGGCTGGTGCACACCGTCGTCGGAACAGCGGCGAACGAGGCCGACGTCACGCAGACCGAGCATCTGCTGCACGGAGAAGAGAAGGACGTCTTCCTGGATGCGGGCTACGTCGGCGCCGACAAGCGGGAGGAACTGAAGGACAGGGACATCAACTGGCAGATCGCCATGAAGCGCGGCAAGCTCAAGGCCGTCTCCGAAGAGAGCTCGTTTGGTCAGTTGTTGCGCAAACTGGAATCGCTGAAAGCCAGCATCCGGTCCAAAGTCGAGCATCCCTTCCACATCGTGAAGAACCTGTTCCACTACAAGAAGGTGCGTTACAAGGGGCTGGACAAGAACACGGCACAACTGCACACGCTGTTCGCTTTGGCCAATCTGATGCTTGCCAAGCGAGGACTATTGGCACTCAACAGCCAAGTTGCGTCCTGAATAGGACGAAAGGCCCGGAAATGGGCCGAGAAAGGTAGAAAACCGCAGGATTTTTGCCAGTCTGACGAAAATCGCGGCGGGATTCAAAAAAAAACGCTGCCGAGCGGGTAGGTGACGCATCGGCGGTTGATTGATCAGCGCTTCCCTTGCCGTCGCTTTGCTTTGGAACGTTTAGTACTTGTTCAGCGGATGGTGCTGCAAGGCGGCGTGGCAGGAGAGAGATCCAAGGCGTTTGCTCAACACCGAGGCCTGCGCTTCGAAAGAAGATGGCGAACACGGCCATTCAAAGGAACGGCGGCAGGAGTCCTCGCCCCGTATACCTACCCCCCTGTGTCAGACTATTTGTCGCCTTGATAGGATCTGAACCCTGGGGGCAATAGCGAGGACAGGAAGTGGCACGTTACGGACAAGCAATGAAGGATCGAGTGTTGGCGCGGCTGTTGCCGCCGGAGAGTGTGGCGATAGAGACCTTGTCGCAAGAGGTCGGCATTTCGGTGACCACGTTGGAACGTTGGCGGGGTGAGGCGCTGACCAGGCCCG
>Ga0078784_16_pt22 | contig 12397 bp, 10 predicted proteins | sample CanAccphospTypeI_FD_67364 | JGI IMG/M metagenome (GOLD analysis project Ga0078784, IMG submission 67364) | Unknown Accumulibacter genome from EPBR bioreactor metagenome | reverse complement strand
AGGCCACGAGCTGGTGTTGTTCGACATCAACCGCATGGCCGACATGGAACCGATCATGACCTCGGATCCGACCGCCGCCGTGCAGGCTCTGCTGGACAATCCGCTGCGGCCCTTCGCGCTGAGCGTGGTGACCAACGAGAACGCCAGGAGCCGCCAGCTGGTGGTGCGCCGCGAGGGCCCCGGCGATGCGACACTCACCGAGACGCCGCTCGGCCTTGCCTGGCCGCCGGACATCTACTCGCTGGCACACGTTGCGCTGCCGTTTGCTCCCGACGATCCCATCTACGGCGGGCAGGCTCTGCGCACCGGGCGCAGCGTCCCTCTTGGCCAGCTCGCGCTGCGCGGCGAGCGCGGTGTGCTGCAGATCCCGGCGGCGGACATGCTGCGCCTGCGCTGGAACCCTTTCTTTCCCTACGTGGAAGCGCGGGCGCTGGCGTTCACCGGGCTTGGCGGGGAATAGCGGGGAATAGCGGGGAATAGCGGCAGGCGGCGCGAGAAGCCGGTGTGCTACTTGGGGCGCTCGCTGAAAGGCCGACGCTCGCGGCGTCGATCGGCCGGCCGTCGATCCACGACGCGGCTATAATCGGACGCAGGACGTCCCGGCAAGCGACCGGCTACACGCTTTGGCCCGGCCTTCAGGCGGGGCGTAACTCGATGGTCGCCATGGCGACTCTGCCGCCGGAACGCTGCCGGCCGGAAAGCTGCTCATGAAATGTCACGACCTGCGCGACTTCATCGCGCAACTTGAAGGAATTGGCGAACTCAGGCGCATCGGCGTCGAGGTCGACCCGCGCCTCGAAATGACCGAGATCTGCGACCGCGTGCTGCGCGCCGGGGGGCCGGCGCTGCTCTTCGAGAAGCCCAGGGGGCACAGCATACCGGTGCTGGCCAACCTCTTCGGGACGCCGCGACGGGTGGCGCTCGGGATGGGACAGGAATCGGTGCTCGCGCTGCGCGAAGTCGGCAAGCTGCTCGCCTACCTCAAGGAGCCCGAGCCGCCGAAGGGGCTCAAGGACGCCTGGGACAAGCTGCCGGTGCTCAAGCAGGTGCTCAACATGGCGCCGCGGGTACGCTCTTCCGCGCCGTGCCAGGAAGTGGTCTGGGAAGGCAAGGACGTCGATCTGTCGCGCCTGCCGATCCAGCTCTGCTGGCCGGGTGACGCCGCACCGCTGATCACCTGGGGGCTGACGGTGACGCGCGGGCCGCACAAGACGCGCCAGAACCTCGGCATCTATCGCCAGCAGGTGCTCGGGCCGAACAAGGTGATCATGCGCTGGCTGGCGCATCGTGGCGGCGCACTCGATTTTCGCGAGCACTGCCTGCACCACCCCGGCCAGCCCTTTCCGGTGGCCGTCGCGCTCGGCGCCGACCCGGCAACCATTCTCGCGGCGGTGACGCCGGTCCCGGACAGCCTCTCCGAATATCAGTTCGCCGGTCTGCTGCGTGGCGCCAAGACCGAACTGGTGAAATGCCTGGGGTCCGATCTGCAGGTGCCGGCTTCCGCCGAGGTCGTCCTCGAAGGCTTCATCGACCCGGCGGAAAGCGCGCTCGAAGGGCCGTACGGCGACCATACCGGCTACTACAACGAAAAGTCGATGTTTCCGGTGTTCACCATCGAGCGCATCAGCACGCGCCGCGAGCCGATCTACCACAGCACCTACACCGGCAAGCCACCCGACGAGCCGGCGATGCTCGGCGTGGCGCTCAACGAGGTCTTCGTGCCGCTGTTGCAGAAGCAGTTTCCCGAGATCGTCGATTTCTACCTGCCGCCCGAAGGCTGCTCGTACCGCCTGGCGACGGTAAGCATCAGGAAGCAGTATCCGGGGCACGCCAAGCGGGTGATGTTCGGCATCTGGAGTTTCCTGCGCCAGTTCATGTACACCAAGTTCATCATCGTCGTCGACGACGACGTCGATATCCGCGAGTGGAAGGAGGTGATCTGGGCGATGACCACGCGTGTCGATGCGGCGCGCGACACCCTGATCGCCGAGAATACGCCGATCGACTACCTCGACTTCGCCAGCCCGGTCGCCGGTCTGGGCAGCAAGATGGGTCTCGATGCGACCAACAAGTGGCCCGGCGAGACGAGTCGCGAGTGGGGAACACCGATCGTCATGGATGCCGCCGTGAAACAGCGCGTCGATGCCCTGTGGGCCGAACTCGGCTTGTGAGCGCGACTTGCCGTTACGCGACCCCTCCGCCACGTCATTTTTCCATCGCCCGGCTGGCGATTGATGGCCCTCGTCGCGCGGCAAGAGCGTGCCGGGACTGGAGAACGAAATGAGTAATGACCTGATCCCCGATTCCTACCTCGAGGGCGAACGTGCCTGGTGCCACGTCATCTACGGCCTGCATGCGCTGGCCGTGGTGATCGGCGTCGCCGGTGCGGCGAGCGTCGCCGGAGCCTTCGTCTTCGGCGTGCCATCGCTGATTGCCGTGGTTCTCAACTACGTCAAGCGCAGCGATGTCCGCGGCACCTGGCTCGAAAGTCACTATCGCTGGCAGATCCGGACCTTCTGGTTCACGGCCCTGTGGTTGCTGGTCTACGGCCTGCTGATCATCACCATCATCTTCATTCCGATCGCCTGGCTGTTGATCGTCATCCTTGGCGTGTGGGTCGGCTATCGCGTCGTTCGCGGCTGGCTCGCCCTGTCCGGACGAAGAACGATCGACGCTGCCTGAACGGCTGCGCAGGCCCTGCCGGTCGCCGCGTCGGCCGGTATTGAGCCACCTATCCGCGGCTGGTCGGCTATGATTAAGTATCAGTCAAGTCAATGGCCCGCATTCATGCGCTTTCTTTGCTGCCTTTGCCAGTTTGTTCTCGTGCTGGCTGCCGGGGTGGCGTCGGGCGCTGCCACTGGCGGCGAACGGGTCTCGTCCAATGCGGATGGCCGGGCGCTGACGGTGGTGACGGACGACAACTACCCGCCCTACGTGTTTCGCGATGGCGATGGCGCGCTCACCGGCTATCTGGTCGATAGCTGGCGACTGTGGGAGAAGAAGACGGGGGTGCGCGTCAAGTTACTCGGCAGCGACTGGGCGACGGCCCTGCAGCGGTTGGCCGATGGGCAGGCAGAGGTGATCGATACCATCTTCAAGACCGCCGAGCGCGAGCGCAGATTCGCTTTCACGCGGCCGTATGCGCAGATCCCGGTGGCCATCTACACCCATGCCGGTATCGGCGGGATCGTCGACCTGGCGACCTTGCGCGGCTTTCTCGTTGGCGTGAAGGCCGGCGACGCCTGCGTCGACGCGCTCGCCGACGCCGGGATTCACAGCGTGCAGCCCTTCAGCAGTTACCAGGCGCTGGTGCAGGGGGCCATCGCTGGCCGGGTGAGGGTCTTCTGCCTCGACGAGCCACCGGCCAACTACCTGCTCTACCGGAATGGCGCCGACGACGTGTTCAACAAGGCCTTCACCCTGTACACCGGCGAGTTCCATCGCGCCGTGAACGCTGGCGACGATGCGACGCTGGCGCTGGTGGAGCGTGGATTTGCCAGCATCACGCCGGCGGAAGAAAAGATCCTGCGCGACAAGTGGATGGGAACTCCGCTGCTGCGCTCGCCCTACGTCCGCTATCTTGCTTACGCTCTCGTGCTGGGTGCGCTGCTTGGCGCTGTGCTGCTGCTTTGGGTGATGAGTTTGCGACGGCTCGTCCGGCAGCGAACGGCGAAGCTCGCGGCAACGCTCGATGCCATTCCCGACCTGATGTTCGAGTTGGGACTCGACGGCAGCTACCATGACTATCATTCGCGGCGCGGTGACCTCCTGGCAGCGCCCGCCGAGTCCTTGCCGGGTCGGCGACTCAGCGATGTGCTGCCGCCCGCTGCCGCGGCGAGCTGCCTGGCCGCCTTGCAGGAGGCCAATGAAACAGGCTACTCGGGTGGCCGCCAGTACGAACTGCAGTTGCCACAGGGAAAATTCTGCTTCGAGCTGTCGGTTGCACGCAAACCGGTCGACGGCGGTGAGGCGCCGCGCTTCGTGACGCTGGCGCGCGACATCACCGCCCGCAAGCACGTCGAAGCGGCGCTCTTGCGCCGTAGTGAGCAACTGGCGCTGATGGCTGCGGCGAGTCAGGAGATCAACAGCGAGCTCGATACGTCGCTGGTTCTGCGTCAGCTCGTCGTCGCCGCATTGAAGATCACCGGCGCCACCTCCGGGGCGGCGGCGCGAATGAGTGCCGGCCAACTGGTGTTCAGCGAGTACAACCAGGGCGGCGAACTGTTGCCGGTCGATTTCCGCTTTTCGTCGGGTCAGGGCGTACCGGGTCGGGTGATGGAGACCCGTCGCTTCCACCTCAGCAACGATGCCGAGAACGATCCGTACGTCATTGCCGAGATTCGCCAGGCGCTCGGCTTCGATAACCTGCTCGACACCCCGATCCTCAGTCGCCACGGCGACCTGCTCGGCTGTTTCGAAATCCACAACAAGCCCGGCGGATTCGACGACGACGACGTGCATCTCTTGCAGGGCCTGGCGGCAAGCGCCGCGGTGGCGCTGGAGAACACCGCGCTGCTCGCCGAACGACGGCGAGCGGAAGAGGCTCTGCGGGAAAGTGAGGCGCTCAAGGCTTCGGTGCTCGCCAGCGCTGCCTGTGGGATCATCGCCACCGATCCGCAGGGGCTGATCACGGTCTTCAATCCGGTTGCTGAAGCGATCCTTGGCTACGCTGCGCAGGAAGTCGTCGGCAGGCTCACGCCGATCGCCTTCCACGATCCCGCCGAGGTCGCGGCGACGGCCAGGATGCGCAGCGAAGAGCTGCATTGCCAGGTCGATCCGGGCTTCGATGCGCTGGTCGTCAAGGCGCGTTGCAGTGGCGAAGCGGACGAGCGCGAAGTGGAGTATGTGCGCCGGGATGGCCGCCGGCTTGCCGTTCGTCTGGCGGTGACCGTTTTGCACAACGCCGCCGGCGACCTCACCGGCTACCTCGGGATAGTGGTCGACATCAGCCAGCAGAAGGAGGCCGAAGCGCGCATCCAGCATCTGGCTCACTTCGATTCGCTGACCTTTCTGCCCAACCGCAGCCTGCTTGAAGAGCGCGTCCACCATGACCTGAGCCGTGCCCAGCGGGGGCGCGAGTCGCTGGCGCTGATCTTCCTCGATATCGACCGTTTCAAGCAGGTCAACGATTCTCTCGGGCACCGGATCGGCGACGAACTGCTGATCCAGCTCGCCGAACGTCTCCGCCACACGGTGCGCGACGAAGATACGCTCTGCCGCCTGGGGGGCGACGAGTTCATCCTCGTCCTGCCGAATACCGACGCCGAAGGCGCAGCCCATGTCGCGGCCAAGTTGCTGGAGATCACCGCGCCCCCGTATCGCATCGCTCAACACGAGCTGAGCTGCACGGTGTCCGTCGGCATCGCCATGTACCCGGTTGACGGCGAGAATCTGGAACAGCTGTCGATGTGCGCCGATGCCGCGATGTATCGCGCCAAACAGGGTGGTCGCAATGCCTTCTGCTTTTTCACCGCCGAGATGCAGGAGCGCTCGGCACGCAGCCTGCAACTCGGGAATGACTTGCGGCGCGCGCTCGAGCGCGGCGAACTGGCCGTCTTCTACCAGCCGCAGCTGGCCCTTCCGGAGCGCCGGCTGATTGGCGCCGAAGCGCTGCTGCGCTGGCAGCACCCCGAATTCGGAATGGTTTCACCCGACGAGTTCATTCCACTGGCCGAAGAGTCGGGGCTTATTCTGCCGATCAGCGAATGGGCGCTGCGTTCGGCAGTACGCCAGATGCGCCGCTGGCACCAGGCCGGGCTGCCGCCGATGCGGGTCGCCGTCAATCTCTCGGCAGCGCAGTTCCGTCTGGCCAATCTGGTGCAGGTGGTGTCGCGCGTTCTTGATGAGGAGGCGCTGCCCGGGCAGTATCTCGAGCTCGAACTGACGGAAAGCGCGACCATGGACAACCCGCTGGCCGCCATCCCGATGATCGATCAACTACGCGCGCTTGGCGTACGTCTGGCCATCGACGACTTCGGCAGCGGCTATTCGTCGATGGGCTACCTCAAGCGTTTTCGCGTGCACACGCTGAAAATCCCGCGCTCGTTTGTTGCCGACCTGGCTGCCAATCCCGACGACGAAGCCGTCGTTGCGGCGGTCATCGGCCTGGCGCACAACCTTGGCCTGCGCACCACCGCCGGTGGTGTGGAAAGCGAAGCGCAGCTGGCGTACCTGTGCGCGAAGGGCTGCGACGAGGCGCAAGGCCATCTCTTTGGCGAGCCGCTGCCTGCGGCGCAGTTCGAGAATCTGGTCCGCGAGCGTTATCAGTACGGCGAACGCTAGGCAACGATCAGCGCTCGGCAACCCACAGCAGCAGGGCATCGAGAGCGGCCTTGCCGAGGCGGGCATTCGGGTCGTTGATCAGGCCGACGACGATCCAGCGCTTGCCGCTGTTGTCGAGCACAAAACCGGCAATCGCCCGCACGCCTTCGAGATAGCCGGTCTTCAGGTGCGCCCGGCCAGCCGCCGAACCATTTTTCAAGCGCTTGCGCAAGGTGCCGTCGACGCCGGCGACCGGCAGCGAGGCGATCAGTTCGGCCATCACCGGACTTCGCCAGGCGGCGCTCAGGACCTGCGCCAGGCCAGCCGCCGAGACGCGCGCGTGGCGCGACAGGCCGGAGCCATTGTCGATGAACAGTTCGGGTAGCTGCAGACCGCTGGCCAGCAGCCAGCCGGCAATCTGACGCCGCGCGCCTTCGATCGTCGCCGGCCGTTCGCTGTCCAGCGTCAGGAACAGCTGCCGGGCCATGACGTTGTTGCTGTACTTGTTGATGTCGCGCACGATCTCGCCGAGCGTCGGCGACTCCTGGACGACCAGCGGTGTGGCGCCAAGCGGCGTGCGGCCCTCGCGCACGCGGCCCCTGAAACTGCCTCCGAGTTCGCGCCACAGCACGCGAAACAGGTCTTCTACCTGCATATCGGCCGTCCATGGGGCCAGGCTCAGGCTGCGTTCGCCACAGGCTGCCGGGAAACTGCCGCTGAGTTCGATGCTCATCCCCCTGACCACTGGCGTCAGTTGCTCCCGCCAGTCGCCGCAGGCGCCACGTTCGAGGCGCAGGCGATTGTCGATGCGCAGGCCCTCGCTCGGCGTCTCGGCGAGCACGCGCACCGTGTTTCCCGCCGCGTCGGCCTGCAGGAGCAGGCGCAGGCTTCTGAAGTTCACCAGCAAGGCGTCGGGGCCAGCGTTGTACGGCCGCAGCGGCTGCTGGTCGAACTCACCCGGGTCGTGTGCCGGTAGCGCAAAGGCACTGCGATCGAGGATCAGGTCACCGTTGATTTCGCTCACCCCGCGCGTGCGCAATTGGCGCAGCAATAGCCAGAACTGTTCCAGCGCCAGCTTCGGGTCGCCGCTGCCGCGCAGGTAAAGGTTGCCGTTGATCCGGCCGTCGTGCGGGCTGGCGTCGGCGAGTACTTCGCTGCGCCAGGTATAGGCTGGCCCGAGCATTTCGAGGGCAGCGTAGGTGGTCACCAGCTTCATCGCCGACGCCGGGTTCATCGCTTTCCGGGCGTTGTGGCTGAGCAGCGGCGGTCCGCCGTCGACCGCCTGCACGACGATGCCGACCGAACTCGCCGGGATCCCGGCCTGCTGCAGCGCCTGGCTGACGACGCTCGGCAGCTCGGCCGCCCGGACCAGCGGCAGGCCGCCGAGCAGCCCGGCGAGCAAGACTGGAAAAAGCGCCCTTGCAGCGCCGCGCAGCCGGGAAGGGTGGGTCATCAGTGGAGGAAGTTGCCGTGCGAGGTGGGTGTCGGGGAAAGTGGCGGCCGCAGCGGCTGTCCTAGCTCATCCCTGGTCCCAGGGCGCCGGATGGCTGAGGAACTCGCTCAGCATCGCGTCGAGCTGAGCGAGCAAGAGATCGTTACGTCCGGCCAGCCAGGCGCGCACGAGGTCGCTGTGGTGGCCCGGCAGGGCCTGCGCCACCAGGTGTTCGGCAACGGTGAAGTCGTTCATCCGGCCGAGCAGGTCGAGCAGCCCGGCGGCGCTTTGATGATAGCGCTGCAGGCGGCGGGCCGGAATCAGCGGGGCAAAGAACTCCAGCGCATAACGCAGCCGCTTCAGGGCCTTGCGCAGGTCGTGCCGGGCCTCTGGATTCGAGTCCTTGGTTTCGGCGGCCAGTTCGGCGACCTTCTTGGCGCGTTTGTTCAGCGAACGTGGGGCAAACACGGTCAGCGCGGGCTTCTTTTTCTCCGCCAGGGCCACCGTTGCCGCAGTGAATTCGAGGAGCAGCTGCGAGTAGCTGGGAGATGCCATCGCCGCCTGCGCCGCCTTGCGACAGGCAGTCAGCTGGATCGCCGCCTGTTTGGCAACCGCCTTGACATCGCTGTGATCGGGAAACGCCTTGCTGATCGGTGGCAGGACCTCGGTGAGGAAAACGTCCCAGTTGCGGGTGTCGCCGAGTTGGCGGGCGAGTGTGCCCCAGCGGGGGTCGAATTCGGCGACGTAGTCGACCGGCAGGAGCGGTCTCCAGAGGCGAATCGCCGAGCGCAGGCGACGGATCGAGACCCGTGCCTGATGGACGAAGCCCGGATCGTCGCTTTCACGTGCGCCGCGCTCGTTGCCCTGCAACTGGGTCAGGCAGGCGAAGACCGAGCTACGGAAAACGCCGATGCTCGACATGCCCAACTGCAGTTGGGCGTCGGCAGCCTTGACCGGCGCTCGCTGCGTGTTGGCGGCCAGGCGGTAACCGCGCTCGGCCTTGCTCGGGCTCTCCGGGTGCAGTGGCAGATCCTTCTGCAGGGCGATGGCCAGCGCAAACAGATCGGCAACGCTTCCCTCGAGCAGTTCGAGTTCGACTTCGCAGATCGTCTCCTGGCGTCCGTTGGCGTCGATCTTTCCGCGATCCATGGCCACCTCGATGCGCGTCCCTTCCTGGGGAGCGAGAAGCCAGCTGAGGCGCGTGAAGTCGGTGCAGAACAGCGGTGCAAGTTCCGGCGTCGCGGCTTCGAGGAAGCGGCGCAGCTTCGGATTGTCGACGTGCGAAAAATCGAACTCGCCGGGTTGACCGGGGCTCTCCCATTCGTTGCGCTGCGCCAGCCCCCCCGGTGACGGCAGGTCGCTCTTGACGGTCAGCAGCCACTCGGCGCCTTTCTGGCGATAGCGAACGGCCACTCGCTTGGCCTGGAGTCGTCGGTCGGGGGTGTCGTAGTAGGTGCTGACCAGTTTCTGTCGGTACGGCTTGGCGTCGGCCAGGAGCGGGTGTGTCGGCAGCCTTCGCGCTGAACTGGCCGGCACGCTCAGCTTGATCTCGGTTTCCAATGCCATTGATGGGGTCTCCTCGTGAAGTTGTTATGGGTGCGGCAAATTTCAGAGATCATAGTTGCGCAGTTGGTCGACATCGGCGATGTGGATTCTGCGCCCGTCGACGACGATCAGGCCTTTATCCGAGAGCTCGTGCAGGATGCGCGAGAAATGCTCCTGCGTCAGATTGAGGCGCGACGCGATGACGCCCTTGTTGGTCGGCAGCGTCACGATGATCGCGTTCTCGCAATCCTCGCTGTGTTCGCGCAACAGGTAGCCGATGATTCGCCGCCGGCCCGAATGCAGCGAATACGACTCGACGTCATTCATCAACTGGTGCAAGCGCATGGCCAGTCCGGCGATCATCTTGCGGCCGAGTCTGGGGTCGGCATCGAGTTCTTCGTTGATCGCCGCCTTCGAGATGTGCAGCACCAGCGAGTCGGCCAGCGCCTGCGCATAGACCATGAACGGCTTGTCGGTGAACATCACCGCCTCGCCGAAGGTCTGCCCCTGCGGCAGGATGTCGACGACTTTCTCGCCGCCTTGCGGCGAGGTGAAAGCCAGCTTGACCTGGCCGTAGACGATCAGGTAGAAGCCGGTCGGGGTGTCGCCCTTGTGGAAGAGGATGTCGCCACGCGTCGCGTTGATTTCGCGGGTGCCGCGGGCGAGGCGGGCAATTTCTTCTTTCTCCAACTCATTGAACAGCGGTACGTGCGCCAGTAGCGCTTCAATATTGATGCCGTGATTGGACGAATGCATAAGCGGTTTCCGAAACAGTCAGCCGGCAGCAGGAATAGCGGGCGGCAGCAATATTCGCATTTGTACTCGCCGGGGGCAAGCGATCGGCCGCGCAGGCGCGGTCGGTCGCCTACGCCGAGGAGAGAAATGACGTGCGGATGGTTCGCGCAAAGCTCCGCTAGCGAGGGTCGTTTGGCATATACATCGTCTGGTCGTATACTCGGCCGATTTTTTGCGCGAGGCAGTTGTGGATCCGCACGTCGTGACGCTTGGTTCGGAAGCACCTCTGGTGCCGGAAATATCCGCAGGCACGCCCGCCCGTATGGCGCGCGCATGGTTGTGGTTGGGGGTAATGGCGCTGATTGGCTCGGGCCTGCTGGCGGTACTGCTGGTTCTCTCGCGCACACCGGGGATTCAGGATGTCTTTCCCCTCAAGGACATGTTTCGCGCTGCGCTGGTGGTGCACGTCGACCTGTCGGTGGCGGTGTGGTTCATGGCGTTTGCCGCCGTCATCTGGTCCGCGGTCGGCGCAAGGTCAATGGCTTGGCTGGGCTGGAGCGGCTTCGCGCTGGCCGCCCTGGGCACGGCGCTGATGACCGTCTCACCGTTTTTTCCGGGTGCCGAGCCGGTGCTCAACAACTACATTCCGGTGTTGAAGCAACCGCTGTTCTTCGCCTCCCTGTGGATCTTCGGCGCCGGCATCTCTTTGGCGGTGTTGCGCGCGCTGATCACCACCTGGCCGCAACGCTTTCTCGGCGAACCGCTGCGCCTTGGTGCTTTTCTCGCTGCCGTCGCCGCTTTCCTGGCCCTGGCCGCTTTCTACTGGTCGTGGTGGGCCGTGCCCGAAGTCGAGGGAACGATCTATTACGAGGTGATGTTCTGGGGCGGCGGGCACACCCTGCAGTTTCAGCACGCGCTGCTGATGGTCGTCGCCTGGCTGTGGATTGCCGCAGACCTCGGGCGCCCGTCCCTGGCGTCGCCGCGCGCGCTGTCGGTGCTCTTCCTGGTCGCCGCGCTGCCGCTGCTGGCGGTGCCGACGATCTATCTGCTGGTGCCGGCCGGCTCACTGCCGCATATGGAATTGTTTGCCAAGCTGATGGAGTGGGGCCATCCCTACATGGGGCCCCTGATCCTGCTTGGTGCGCTGTCCTTGTGGGGGGTGCGGACGCTGCCCGCGGCGCCCGCCAAGTCGGCGTTTGTCGCATCCTTCACGCTGTTTGCGCTCGGTGGCGTCCTTGGTTACATGATTCACGGCGTCAACGTCGTCATACCCGCGCACTACCACGGCTCGACGGTCGGCGTCACGCTGGCCTTCATGGGACTGGCCTACGTGCTGTTGCCGAAGCTCGGGTTCGGCACGGTCGATGGCCGCATGGCGCTCTGGCAGCCTTACGTCTACGGCGGCGGGCAGCTGATCCACGTGCTCGGCCTGGCCTGGTCGGGAGGCTACGGCGTGCAGCGCAAGGTCGCCGGTGCCGAGCAGATGCTGACCACCTTGCCGCAGAAGATCGGCATGGGGATGATGGGCCTTGGCGGCCTGATCGCGGTCATCGGCGGCCTGATGTTCGTTCTGGTGTGCCTGAAGGCGATGTCGCGGCGGCGGGCAAAATGAAGTCGCTGCTGCGTCAGCTCGGCCCATGAATCAGGAGCGTGCGCTATGGGTGGCGGTAGTCGCTGGCGTTCTCACCGTCGCCACCGTCGCGCTGCTCGCCTACCGTCTCCTGGTCCTCGGCGGATTGCCGCCCGGCGATACGATCCCCGACAGCCTGCGTTCGGCGCCGCAGTTGTCGCCGGCAGAGGCACAGGCCGAGGTCGACGCGATCATGGCACTGACCCTGAACGATCTCGACGGCCAGCCGCAGGCCCTTGCCCAGTGGCGAGGCCAGGTGCTGGTGGTCAATTACTGGGCCAGTTGGTGCAAACCCTGCGTCGAGGAGATGCCGGCGTTCTCGCACCTGTACCGCCGCTATGCGGCGCAGGGCGTGCAGTTCGTCGGCATCGGCATCGACGAGGTCGACAACATGCGCGCCTTTGTCGACAGGACGCCGGTTTCCTACCCCTTGCTGGTCGGCGGCAAGGAAGCCACCCAGACGCCCGGGCTGCAGGTCAAGGCGCTGCCCTATACGGTGGTCATCGGGCGCGACGGGCGCTTCGCGAGCAGTCGCCTGGGGCGGCTCGACGAGGCAAGACTGGAGCCGCTGCTGAAAGAGCTGATCGGGCAGTGATCCGGCGGTCGGCGGTGACGAATGGCGGTCGTAAGCCTGGAAAACCCGCCTTAGCCGCGGCCGGATAGGGCGCGCTCGACGCTGGCCTGAGCGCGCTGAAGTCGCAGTTGCCCGTCGCAATGGGCCGCGCGCAGGGCAAAGTCGAAGCGATCGACCTGTGCGCAGAGCCTGAGGTCGCTGGCCGGCAGGTTGGCGTTGC
>Ga0078784_16_pt112 | contig 12561 bp, 8 predicted proteins | sample CanAccphospTypeI_FD_67364 | JGI IMG/M metagenome (GOLD analysis project Ga0078784, IMG submission 67364) | Unknown Accumulibacter genome from EPBR bioreactor metagenome | reverse complement strand
CGAAGCGGCTCTCGGCCTCGGCCTCGCGCGCGGCTTTCTGTCCCGGCAGCCACAGGTAGGCGTTCAGCTCGACGGCGATCTCGCGTTTGCCGCGGTTGCTGTTCAGCTGGTCGTTGAGCGTGCCGACGCTGACCGACCCCGGCTCCGGCGTCAGTCCGGACGCCAGTTCCTGCGCCGCACGCGCTTCGCCCTCGCGGGCGTCCAGCGCTTTGGCTTGGGGATTCCGCAGCCATGCCTGTTCCAGCCAGAAGCCAAGCCCCCCTTCCTGCGTCGGCGGGGGAGAAGGCGGCAGAGCGGCCAGTCCGGGCAAGCCCAGCATCACGCCGGCGAGGAACGTGACCAGGCGCAGCGACCAGCGCGCAGCGCTCATCGGAGGGCACCGCGAGAGCGGCGGCTCAGCGACGGCCATGACTCAGAGGCTGGGACCCTTGCCGGGGACGACCAGCGCCAGCGCTCGCAGCGACGACGGACGCTGCCCCTCCCCGGCGAGTCTCGGGGCCCGCGGTGCTTGCTTGAGCAAGCGCAAGGAAGGGTCGAAATGGCTTCATGAGCGGTTTCAGTTCCGGGAAATGGATCGAGCTGGCAAGTAGCGTCTGGTGGCGCATTCTGCAGCGATCCGCCGCACAGCAGGCTGACGCCCGCATTACATTCCTGTCATTGTTGGCGAGCGGCAGTTCCTGTCGGGAAAGCGGGCGCTCCTGGCGCCAATGGCCCTGCCTGTTACAATGCCCGATCTCAGCAGGACCGGCCGCCCCAGGACCTTGGCCGCGCGCCTGCGCTCCTGACCAGCGTGCTCCGCTTTCGTCGCGCATCCAGGGAACAGACCCAGCGCGCAGCCGGCGGGACGCGGCACGACAGCCTCCCTGTCCATCAGCCCCCCCTTTTTCTCGGAGAAACCCTTTTGAACAACTTTGCAGTCGCCGGTATTCAGATGAACGTGTCGGCAGTCGACTCGAACGTCGAAGAAATGAAGCTCAAGCTCGACATCACCATGAACCTCTATCCGTGGGTGCAGATGGTGGTCTTCAGCGAGCTGTGCGCCTACGGCCCCCTGACGTACTCAGCACAGGAGTTCCCCTGCGATTTCGAAGTGCAAATGCAGGAGATGGCGCACAAGTACGGGATCTGGCTGCTGCCGGGATCGATCTTTGAAAAAGCAGACGACAAGATCTACAACACCGCCTCGGTGATCAACCCGCAGGGCGAGGTGGTGACCCGCTATCGCAAGATGTTCCCTTTTTATCCCTACGAAGAAGGCGTCACACCGGGCCTGGAATACTGCGTCTTCGACGTCCCGGACGTCGGCCGCTTTGGCGTCTCGATCTGCTACGACATGTGGTTTCCGGAAACCATTCGCACGCTGGCGTGCATGGGCGCCGAGGTGATTCTCCACCCGACGCTCACCGGCACCATCGACCGCGACAACGAATTGGCCATCGCCCGCGCCATGGCGACGATCAACCAATGCTTCCTGTTTGACGTCAATGGACTGGATACCGGCGGCAGCGGTCGCTCGATCATCTGCGGACCGGACGGTCGTGTGCTCTACCAGGCGCAGAACAACGAGGAGATCATCCCCATCGAACTCGACATACATCGCGTTCGTCGCAGCCGCGAACTCGGTGTCCTGCGCCTCGGCCAGCCGCTGAAGAGCTTTCGCGACCACCTCGGTGATTTCAGCATCTACTGGCGCGACACTGAGCATCCCTATCTCGATTCGCTCGGCCCCCTGATCAAGCCGGGACGCATGGAACGCATCGCCGAGCTCAAGAAGATCGAGAGCGCCTTGCACCAGCGGCACGATAGCGGTCACTCCTGAGAGGGTAGCCGCTGGCAAACGGCGGCGATCCAGCCCTGGACTGCCGACGGCGGCCTACGCTTGTCTCACGTAGCTGAACCGTGCTCTGTCCCCGGTCACCCCCACGCGACTGGCGCGAAGCGCGGCAGGTATCACGCCGACGACCAGATCCCCCATCCCTGCGCTGGCAACTCGGTCGCCTTAAGCTTGGCCACTGCGTGCCCGGCGACCAGAACAAGACCGGGTGGAAGGGAACACGAAACAGAGCGGTCATCGGTGTTCAACACCGTGACCAGCAGATTTGTCTGTGAGCGCACCTCGAAGGCCATCGAGCGGTTACTCAGCTGCGTAACTTTTAACGCGCCATCGGCAAGCCAAGGCCGAGCGCGACGGACGGCGATCAATTCACGGTGGAGTTGCCAGATGAGCAGACTGTCGCCGGCCAACTCGCCGGGCCGATACGGTAACGGCTTGCGAATCTCCGCGTCGCCTCCCTCTCGATCGTACTTGCGACCTTCTGCTCCCTGCTCGTCTCCAGCGTAGACGGCAGGGAGGCCAGGTAGCGTAAACAGAATCGCCAGCGCATGTGGCAGATGGCGCCGGTCGCTGAGCGTGCTGGCAATACGCGTCGTGTCGTGGTTGCCGACGAAATTCCACGGCACAAAATGACGGCAGAAATCGATGTGGCGCTCCAGCGCATGGGCCAACTCGTAGAAGTTGCGTTCGTTGAGCGAACTCCAGATGGCTTTCCATAGTTCGTATTGTGTTACCGAGGTCAGCCGTGACGCCTTGGCGATGGCCACGTAGTCGCCATGGATCACTTCGCCGATGCGCAGGAGATCGGGCCGCAGGGCACGCACGCGACTCTCGAAAGTCGCCAGAAAACCTGCCGGGATCGCGTAGGCCGCGTCCAGTCGCAGGGCATCGACACCACGATCCAGCCAGTAACGAGCGACCTCCACGGCCCAGTCGAGAACCTGGTCATTGCCATGATTGAGTTTCACCAGTTGGCCGTGTCCCTCGAATTTGGCGTAACGGAATCCGTCGTCTCCCGGTCGATCGAAATCTATGTGGAACCAGTCCGCGCGGGAAGACCCACGACCATGCGCCAGGACGTCGACAAAGAAAGGATGGTCGCGTCCGACGTGGTGAAAGACGACATCGAGCCCCACGCGAAGGGAACGTTGACGGCACTCGTCGATGAGACCCACGAGATCCGCTTCGTTGCCCAGTCGGCGGTCGATGCGAAAAGGATCAACGACATCGTAGCCGTGCGATCCCGATTCGAAGACCGGACCCAACAGCAATCCTGTCACCCCGAGTTCCACGAGATGGTCCAGCCAGCCCACCAGGTCCGCCAGGCGATGGGAAATGGGGCCATCCACCGCACCCGGGGCCGGATTCCGCTCCTCCGCGCCGAGAAAGCCGAGTGGATAAAGGTGATACCAGATTTCACTGCGTTTCATGAGCTGCCGTTCCATGGTTGATCCTGCATTTCGCAAACTTGCTCATCCGTCTCGTCCTCGCCCAGCCCCCGCTTGCGGCTGCCAGATGGGCAAGTGCTACCGCCACAGTCGCGTCCGCGACTCACGAACCTCCCCTCTCCCCTGGCGCGAGAAGGGCCGAGGCCGAGACCGGGAATTCAGGGAGCATGCTCGCTGCCCGTCGAACGATTCCGGCGTGCAACCCGGAATGCGCACTGCCAGTAGAGGGGAACGATCATGACATTCATCGTCAGGTGTGTCATCGACACGTGACGACCATTAGCGCCCGCGTTTGCACAGTGGCCGCGGCCTGCCGAGCGCCTAAGGTCGCACTGATCGGCTTTCGCTCAATGGCAGTGCCGGTGCCTTGGCCAGGTCGCGGCGCAACTGCCACTGTTTGACCGGCGCATCCCGCGCCGCGATGACGCACAGCGTCGACACCGTCGGCTTGTACGTATGGGGTGCCACCTCTGCACCTCACCATCGCCCCGGGTTTCAGAGCCTGTCGAAGCGACCACTACTCAAGGCGCACGCTGCGCAGCCGCAAGGCGTTGCTGATCACCGAGATCGACGACAGACTCATCGCCGCGGCGGCAAGCATTGGCGACACCAGGATGCCCAGGAAGGGATACAGAATGCCCGCAGCCACCGGCACGCCAGCGGCGTTGTAGACCAGGGCGAAGAACAGGTTCTGTTTGATGTTGCGCATGGTCGCCCGGGCCAGCCGGCGTGCACGCACGATACCGTTGAGGTCACCCTTGACCAGCGTGAAGCCGGCACTCTCGATGGCCACGTCGGCGCCGGTGCCCATGGCAATGCCGACGTCGGCCTGCGCCAGTGCCGGCGCATCGTTGACGCCGTCACCGGCCATCGCCACCTTGTGGCCTTTGGCCTGCAATTCCTTGATGATCCGCGCCTTATCCGCGGGCAGTACGTCGGCACGGATTTCGTCGATCCCCAGACGCCCGGCAACGGCACGCGCCGTACGTTCGTTGTCGCCGGTGGCCATGATGATCTTCAGGCCTTCTGCGTGCAGCGCCTTGAGCGCTTCGAGCGTCGTCTCCTTGAGCGGATCGGCGACGCTCACCAGGCCGGCGATTTCGCTGCCGATGAGGACGAACATCACCGTTTCGCCCTCGTCGCGGCGAGCGTTTGCTGCCTCGACCAACGCACCGGAGGCACCGCCATCCAGCCCCAGTTCGGTGAGCAGCGCCGCATTGCCCAGGGCAACAGCCTGGCCATCGACCACACCCTTGACGCCCTTGCCGGTGATCGCCTCGAACTCGTCGGCCTTGGCCAGTTCCACGCCACGTTCTTCGGCGCCGCTGACGATCGCCTCGGCCAGTGGATGTTCCGAGCCGCGTTCGAGGCTGGCGGCCAGGCGCAATACCTCGTCTTCCTCGTGTCCGGCAGCGGGCAGCACCGCCACCAGCTTCGGCTTGCCGACGGTCAGCGTTCCGGTCTTGTCGACGATCAGCGTATCGACCTTGGCAAAGCGCTCCAGCGCTTCGGCGTTCTTGATCAGCACGCCGGCCTGTGCGCCGCGTCCGGTGGCGGTCATGATCGACATCGGCGTCGCCAGGCCGAGCGCGCAGGGGCAGGCGATGATCAGCACGGCCACCGCCGCGACCAGTCCATAGGAAAGCGCCGGCGCCGGTCCCCAGGCCGCCCAGGCGATGAACGCCAGAATGGCGACGCCGATCACCGCCGGAACGAACATGCCGGCGACCGAATCGGCGAGCTTCTGGATCGGCGCGCGCGAGCGTTGCGCGTTGGCGACCATGGCGACGATCTGGCTGAGCACGGTGTCGCCGCCGACCCGCTTGACCTCGACGATCAGTGAACCAGTGCCGTTGATCGTCGCCCCGGTGACCGGGTCACCGGCGACCTTTTCCACCGCTACCGCTTCGCCCGAGAGCATCGACTCGTCGATCGAAGATCGGCCATCGATCACCACGCCGTCCACCGGCACCTTGTCGCCCGGCCGCACGCGTACATGGTCGCCGACGACGACTTCCTCGAGCGGGATTTCCTCCTCGCGTCCATCGGCACGGATCACGTGCGCCGTCTTGGCGGCAAGGTCGAGGAGCGCGCGGATCGCCGAGCCGGTGCGCTCGCGCGCACCGAGCTCCATCACCTGACCGAGCAGGACCAGGACGACGATGACTGCGCCGGCTTCGAAATAGACGCCCACGTGCCCCTGCGCGTCGCGGAAGCCGTCCGGGAACAAGCCCGGGAAGAGGACCGCGACGATGCTGAAGAGATACGCCGAGCCAACACCCAGGCCGATCAGCGTGAACATGTTGAGGCTGCGATTGACGACCGATTTCACGCCGCGAACGAAGAACGGCCAGCCGGCCCAAAGGACCACCGGCGTGCTCAGGGCCAGTTCGACCCATTGCGCCGCGCGCTCACCGAGCAAATCGCGTGCGAAGCCCAGACCGAGAAAGGGCCCCATGCTCAGCAGCAGCAGGGGAACGGCCAACACGGCACCGATCCAGAAACGGCGCCGGAAGTCGACCAGCTCGGGGTTGGGACCTTCGTCTCCGCTAGGGACGCCCATCGGTTCGAGCGCCATGCCGCATTTCGGGCAATCGCCCGGGGCATCGCGGACGATTTCGGGGTGCATCGGACAGGTGTATTGCGTGCCGGCGGGTACCGGGGGCGCTTGCCTCTTGTGCGCGCCGCTCAGGTAGTGCGCCGGGTCCGCCGCAAACCTGTCGTGGCACTTCTGCGAGCAGAAATGCCAGGTCCTCCCGTCGTGCGCGAAGCTCGGCTTTCCCGCGCCAAGCGTGACCGACATGCCGCAGACCGGGTCCTTCACCGTCGCGGACTCCGCCACCGTGTGATCGCCGTTTGAGCTGTGTGAGCCGTGCTGGCTGTGTGCCGCATGCGAACGCTCGGGCTGGTGATGATGATGGTCGTGCCCGCCCGACCGTGTTTTCGTGTCCATGGCAATCCTTTCCAGGGTACCCCTGTTGGCTGACGCACGGCTTCTCTCGCTTGGCGGCAGCCTTCGACGTCGCCCATGGTGCCGGTCGCCACCCCACGAGGAGATGACCGCAGGATTACGGTTCAGTCACCTGCGCTGGCCGGTGCCACCGGCGCTTGGTGGCGGGCAGCCAGTCCTGACGAAACAAGCGACCGCGCAAGCATTGGCGGGGCTGGCGGAAGCAGCATGACAAGAATGTCATTCCGACACCAGCGCCTACAGCGCCGGAATGACGCACAGCGTCAACACCGTCGGACCATGCCGGCGAAGAATCGTGACGATCCTCGCCAGCACAGCCTCCTCCCGCCGCCGGCTGCTATTGCGACGGAAATGCGGTATTTTGCGGGTAAGCTTGGCGTCGAACGGAAGCCTGGTCGTTGCGTAGCAATTGCCGCGTGACTGATCGCTTCAGATCCCGCGGATCAGTGGCGGGAAACGACAGGGCATTTCCACTGTGGAGGGTTTCTTGGCGGGTTGGCGCACGACAACAACGAACCAGGCGATTGCCTTCGAGGAGGTCCAGGCGGTCACCCGACGCCGGCGCCTTCGCATCTGGCTGCCGGTCGCCGTGGTCGCCATTCTGCTGGCCGCACTGATCGGCAACGCGATCCACGAGTTCAGGGTCATGCGTGCCGATGCCCTGGCTCTGTCCGAGGGCGTCATCGGCAACCTGCAAAGCCGCATCGAAACAGAGGTTGGCGCCTACCTGGGACCCATCCCGGGGGTCGTCCGTTTTACCCGCGACCTGCTCGCCGACGAGGACCTCTTGAGCGTGCGGCGCGAACTCGCCGAGAAGGTGGCGAGCGGGATCCTTGACAACACGCCGCAGCTCACCAGCGTCTTCATCGGTAGCCCGGCTGGCGAGTTCTTCATGGTGCGGCGCTATCAGGATGGTGAACAGCGCGGACTGGAAACCAAGACCATCCGCCGCCCGCATGGAGCGCAGGACGCCCCCGTGATGCAACTGACGCGCCATGGCGCCAAAGGCGAGGTGTTGTCCGACGAGCAAGCCCCCTGGGATGGCTACGATCCGCGCGCGCGGCCCTGGTTCGTCGGTGCCGCGAAAAGCAAGGACCTGTTCTGGACCGATGTCTACCTCTTCTTCACCACCAGTGCCGCGGGCATCACGGCGTCGCTGCCCTATCTGAATACGGACGGGGATCTGGTTGCGGTGGTAGGTACCGACGTCGAACTGGCAAGCCTCAGTCGCTTTCTCGCCACACTCGCCATCGGCAAGAGCGGCCTCGCGCTGATCGTCGACGACCAGGGGCGGGTGATGGCGCACCCGCGCAAGCCGCTGGTGAGCAAGGATGGCGGCGGCGAATTGCGACTGCTGCGGGTCGATGACATCGGCGACCCGGTGGTGAGCCGCGCCTTTGACCGCTACCGCGTCGAAGGGCACGGCCGCCACGATTTCGAGATGGCCGGCCGCCGCTACATCAGCTCGACGTCGTCGCTCAACCAATTGCTGCCGCACGACTGGTCGATCCTGATGATCGTCCCCGAGGACGATTTCGTCGGCTTCGTTGCAGAGAATGTACGCGACACGCTGGGCATGGGCCTGGCGGTCATCGCCCTGGCAGGCGGTCTCGCCGGGCTCGTGGTCCGCCAGGGGCTGCGCGCCGACCAGGAGGCAATTTCCATCCTCGAGCGTCAGGCGCAGCTCGACGCGCAGGGTGAGGCCTTCGGCATGCTGGCGGCGCAGTCGACGCTGTTCGAGGACAATGGGAGCAATGGCCTCGCACTGGTGACCGAGGCTGTCGCGCGTTCGTCTCGCGTGCGCCGCGCCAGCCTGTGGCAGCTCGCACCGGCTGGCGATGCGCTGGTCTGTCTCGACAGCTTTGACCAGCAGACCGAGGGCCATACGGATGGCGCAACGCTGGATCGATCGGAACATCCCGGTCTCTTCGAATGGCTGCAGAGCGAAAACGCGGTCGGCGACGTCGCCAGCAGCGACGACGCACGCCTCGTATCGCTGTACCGAAGCTACCTCGCCCCGCTCGGCTGCCAGGCCCTGCTGTCGGTACCCGTCAAGATAGACGGCCAGGTGACCGGCGTCCTTTGGCTCGAGGACGGCCGTCGCAGCGAGTGGCCAAACCAGGTGCAGCGGTTTGCCCGGGCGATCGGCAATCTGATGGCCATCCGCCAGGCAGCCAGCGCTACGGCTGGCGCGGTGGTGGCCATGCCGCCGGCCGGCAAGGCGAAGGCACATGACAGCGAAGCGGCGCCGCACGCCGAAGCGCCCGTTCAGGAATTGAACATCGATGCGAGGCTGGGCGCACGCCGTACTGCCGCCTTTGCCGCGAAGCTCCCGGACGGTGCGCACCCCGTGCGAGCTGACGATGTGCAGCGCATTGATCAGCTGGCTTTCGTATCGCTGCGCTTCAGCGACGCGCTGGCCCTGGCCCGATCGGCCGACGACCGCTCCGGCGAATCGACGATAGCCCGCCTGCTCGCGCAAATCGACGCGGCAGCCTCGCAACACGGCGTGGCCTACCTCAAATTTCTCACTGATCGGGTGGTCGCTGCCGCCGATCCTTCCGCGGACGTCCAGCACGCAACCGTCTGCCTGGCCGAATTTGCGTTGGCCGCGCAGGCCGCCTGCGAGCGCCTGTTCGCTGAACAGCATGCCCCCTCGGCCTTTCATTTGGGCATGGACCTGGGACCGGCGATCGGCAGCCTGATCGACCGCAAGGAAAGCTCGTTCAACCTCTGGGGTGAGGCCGCACGCATGGCCTACGCGATGGCCGATTCCGCCCCACCGGGAACGATCCATACGACGGAGTCGGTCTACGAGGCGCTGCACGACCGCTATCTGTTTCAACTGCGCGGTCATCATTATCTCGAAGACGTCGGGGAATTCTCCACCTACCTCCTGGGGGGGCGCCTGTGAAGCCGCCGGCCAATGGCTTGCCCACGCTCGCAGCGCCCACGGCAGAGCGGCCAAATCTGCTCGGCCGCTTCGGGCAGGGAATCATCGACACGACGACGGACGTCTTTCTGTTCACCGGGGACCTGACCGCGACCCTGACACGTGGCCTGGCACCGGGCAACTGGCGCCGGACGATGTGGACGGAGTTCGAGCGTTTCTTCTACTTCACGGGGGTGTGCGCCATACCCGCAGTCATGATCACCGCCCTGCTGGTAGGTCTGGGTCTGGTATTGCAGATCATCTATTGGCTGCGGGTGACGGGACAGCAGGGGTCGATCGGCGACTTTCTGGTGCTGGTGCTGATCCGCGAGCTCTCACCCATCGTCACGGCGTTGATCGTGATCGGCCGCAGTGGTTCGGTGATGCTCGACGAGGTGGGCCATCTCAAGGTCAACGGGCAGATCCGCATGCTCGAGTCCTTCGGCATTGACGCCACCGACTTTCTCGCCATTCCGCGCTGCTTCGCCTCGGCACTCGCGTTGTTCGCGCTGACCACGATCTTCCTCCATACCGCACTTTGGTCCGGCTATCTCGCCGCTTCCTTGGCCGGTCTCACCGCGCTATCCCTGGTCGAGTTTGCCGATGCGGTCTTGTCGAGGATGACTCTGGGCGATCATCTGCTGCTGGTCGTCAAACCGACCCTCACCGGTTTCGTGATCGGCTACGTGGCCATCTGGCATGGACTGAGGGTCGAAGCGAGTGCCCTCGGCGTGCGCCGGGCCTTGCCGAAGGCCTTCATGTACTCTCTGCTGGCGACGCTGCTGATCGGGATAGCCGTGTCGACGGTATTGTAGATGCGCGCGTCCGACGACCTGGCCGCAGCCCCCCCGATCCTGGAGACCGCCGGTCTGTCCGTCGTGTCGCCCCGGGGTGGTTCGATACTGGCCGACGACCTGTGCCTGCAAGCCGGCGAACTGCACCTGGTGCATTCGCCGACGACGGGGCAGAGCGCGGCGCTGGCCGATGCCTTGCTCGGCTTGGCCGGTGCCGGCGAGGTGCGCTTCCTGGGCGTCGCGTGGGCCGACCTCGATGCAGCCGAAGCCTGCCGCTTGCGCAGCCGTATCGGCAGGGTGATGAGCGGTGGGAACTGGCTGGAGAACCGATCGGTGATGGAAAACCTGCTTCTTCCGCTGCGCCATCAGACCGTGCTGGCCGAAGAAATCATCCGCCAGCGGGCCAGCGAGCTCGCCCTGAGCTTTGGCCTGCCGGGGATCCCGACCCTGCTGCCGCATCAGTGCTCGGAGTCCGATCTCGAACGCGCAGCGTGCGTTCGGGCCTTCCTGGGACGCCCGAAGCTGGTCGTTCTCGAGCAGCCAATCGAAGCCACCGAAAGCAGAACCTTCGCGCCGCTGATCAATGCCGTGCAGCAGGTGCGCCGCCGCCGCGGCGCCATCATCTGGTTCACCCACCAGCGCAGCCTGCTCGAAGAGCCCGGGATTTCTGCCGACCGACGCTACCGGATCGCCGGCAGCCGGCTGCTTCTGCTGGAGGCTGCCCCGTGAACAAATCGAACGACAACCGCCGTTACCGCAGCCTGCTCGGCGCGACCGTGCTGGCAGTGCTCGTGCTCTTCCTGTTGACTCTGATCAAGGCCGAGGCCCTGCGCGAGCTGTTCGATCCCGGCAAGACGGTACGCCTGGTGCTGCCCGACGAGGGTCTTTTTGGCCTCGCCGAAGGCGCCAAGATCGAGGTGCTCGGCACGCCGTCCGGCAAGATCCTGAAGATCGTCATCGACCCGGACCAGAAGATCCATGCGCTGGCGCGCCTGAATGGCTCGATGGCGCCCTTCGTGCGCCGAGATTCGCAGGCGGTCATCCGCAAGACCTTCGGCGTCGCGGGCGAGAGCTACGTCGAGATCACCAGGGGCCGCGGCGAAGAGATGGATTGGGACTATGCCGTGCTGCAGGCGGCTCCGGACCGGGCGCAGACGGAAAGCATCGGCGAGATCCTGGAGGACGTGCGCGGCCGGGTCATACCGATCCTCGAGCAGACCGAACGGACGATGACCGCGCTGGGCGATATCACCGCAGGCTTCGCCAACCCGGAGGGCGACCTGCAGAAGACGCTGGCAGATTTCAGGACCATGACCGGGCGCATCGAGCGCGGCAAGGGAGCGGTGGGCCGCCTGCTCAGTGACGAGCGTACCGCCATCGAACTCGATCAGTTGATCAAGGGAGCCAACGCCGCCGTCGCACGTCTGGCACCGATCCTCGACGAACTGCAGGCGACGGCCGCACAGGCGAAGCTGCTGTCCGGATCAATCAACGCCCAGAGCAAGGAGCTGCCGGAGATCACGGGCCGCGTGAAGTCGGTCCTGACATCGCTCGACGCGGTCATGCTGGACCTGCGCAAGACCTCACCTCAGCTGCCGGCGATCAGCCGCGACATCGGCGAAACGACAGCCAACATCCCGGTCCTGCTCGGCATGACCCAGCAGACGCTGGCGGAATTGGAGGCGCTGCTGCGCCAGCTGCGCAACAGCTGGTTGCTCGGCGGCGGCGCGCCGCCCGAGACGGGCGGTCGGCTGCCACCGGGCGAGGTTCGCCCATGAGCCGGTTTTCAATTCTGCTCGGCCTGCTGGCCGTCGGCCTGGCGCTCGGCGGCTGCGCGGGTACGGCGGAGCCGCAACAGGCAGCGACCAGCAAGCGCGAAACGCTCGATCGCTCGGCCCGTCTGGCCTTCGATCAGGCTCAGTACAGCCAGGCCGTGACGCTCTACGCAGCGGTCGTGCAGGCAGCCCTGGCGGAAGATTCGCCAGCCAGCATCATCGATGCGCGCTTCAATCTGGCGCTCTGCCAGACCTATCTCGGCGATTACGACGCGGCGCTGACGCAGACCGAGTGGGCGGACGCCGAGCGCAGGCGACGCGGACTGCCTGTCGACCCGGAACTGCAATTGCTTGCCGGCACGATTCACTACCGGGCAGGCCGTCTCGATAGGGCACAGGCCACGCTATCCGCCGTGCTGCAGGCGGGCGACACAAGCCCGGCCACCCGCGCCAGGGCGCACTTCATCGCCGGCCTGATCGCCGCCGACCTCGCGGCACTGCCGGCACTTCGCGACCACATCGCGGCCTTGCGGGAGGGTACGGCCGTCGCTTCCCGTGCCGACTACCTGGAACTGCAGGCCAGCCTGCTCCGCCTCGAGAGCGACATCGACGGCGCCCTGCGCCTGCTCGATCAGGTGGCCGATCTGCGTCGCGTCGAGCGCGACTATCGCGGCATGACCCGCGCCCTGGCCAGCGCCGGTGGCATCGCCGAGCAGGCCGGCCGCCTGCAGGCCGCGGGCAACTACCTGTATCGCGCCGGTCGCAGCGCAGCACAGCGCAACGACCCGCAGGCCCGGGACTGGCTGC
>Ga0078784_16_pt10 | contig 12864 bp, 10 predicted proteins | sample CanAccphospTypeI_FD_67364 | JGI IMG/M metagenome (GOLD analysis project Ga0078784, IMG submission 67364) | Unknown Accumulibacter genome from EPBR bioreactor metagenome | reverse complement strand
GGGACCGATTGCCCGGCGCTGCAAGCGGAGCATCCTCGCGGCGGCGGCCAGGGCGCTGGGCGAAGAGTCGCGGGAGGAGGGCAACGATGCGGTGTTCATCCCGGCCGAAGACGGCGGCTACGTACTGGTCGGTCTGCGTTGCCCGCAGCCGGGCCTTTTCACAGGCGTCGATTGGGGTAGCGAACGGGTAATGGTACAGACGCGGCAGCGGCTGTTGGCGCTGGGCCTGCGTTGGCGCGAGCTGCCGCCTCTCTGGGACGTCGATCGGCCGGCCGATCTGCCGCGGCTGGCGACGCTACGCGGCTTCACGGGCGACAGGGGAGCGACCCGCGAGCGGGTTTGACGCCGTGTTCGCCGCACATTGCCACAGAGTCGGCCGCCGCCAGCAGCCCTGCTGCCGGCGGTCGGCGTGCAGATCACTTACTGCATCTGCTGAATGCCGGCCAGTGTCCAGCCGCCCTTGCCGTGGCGCGGCTTGACCAGGTGCCATACCTCGTCGATGGCTTCGGCGGCGGCGTCCTTGTCTTCCCGAATCAGACCGGAGAAGCGGACGCTGACCACGTAGCGGCTGGCCTCTTCGGCGACGTCGAGCACTTCGGCTTCGATGGTCACGACGTCGGTCTCCTGCACCGCGTCGCCGCGCTCGGCGATGGCCATGCTGATCTCGGCAAACATCTCGGGAGTGGTGAACTCGCGGATGTCGTCGAGGTTGCCGGCGTCGTTCGCGGCCTGCAGTCGAATGAAGCTGACCTTGGCGTTGCGCACGAAGCCGGCGGCGTCGAAATCGAGCGGGATGTTGGCGCTGCTGGCGAGCCGCGCTGCGCCGGGGGCCGCGGTGGTCGAGTCGCCGGCAAAGGAGGTGGAGGTCGCCGAGGAGGGCAGCATCGGCGATTCATCGAGGCCCCGGTTGTTGGGCGCGTTGCCGCTGCCGGCCGCAGCGTACTGCAGTCCTCCCGACCCACCGGCTCCGGCCTGTCGGGCGGCGGCACGGCGGCGCATGATGAAGGCGACGACCAGCACCGCGGCCATCACCAGCAGGCCGATCATCAGCATCGAGGCAAGTTCCTCACCGAAGCCGAGGTGCGAAGCCAGCGCTGCCAGTCCGAGACCGGCGGCGAGACCGGCGAGCGGACCCATCCACGAGCGCTTGGGCTGCGCTTGCGGCGCAGCGGCTGCTGCCGGCGCCTTGGCGGCACCGGGTGCCCCGGCGGCGGACTTGTCGGCGCTGATCGAATCGCGCTGCATGCCCGATGATTTGCCGGCGCCGAGGCGCTTGCCAGCGGCGTCGGCATCGCCGACACTCAGCGTCAGGCCGAGAGCCAGCACGGCGGCCAGCAAAGAGAAGGTTTTCATGGTCGTTCCTTGAATCCGGATGGAAGAGAGAGCCACCATAGACCGAGGGAAGGCGACATAAAAGCAGAATTATTTACACTGACACTTCGAAAATAATGAAGTGTTTGCGGGCTTCCGCGGAGCGGCTCAGGAGTCCTTGCCCGGCGACCGCGAGCGGGCGCGGGAGGCTGCCGGCTGAAGCGATGTCTGTGCCTGCTCCTGCGGAGCCTTGCTCGAGCGTCGTGGCGCACGCGTCGTGGCGCCGAAAACCTGATCGCGGGCCACCTGAATGATGGCAACGATGGCCGGATGGCTCAAGCGACGCTCGGTGGTGATCGCGAAAAGCTGTTCGGCGATCGAATCGATGCGCCCGACGGCGCGCACGCGATACTGATCGCTGACGAAGGCAGCGATTGCCGTCGGGGCGACGAAAAGGCCGGCTCCGGCCTGCCCGAAGGACTTCAGCAGCGCGCTGTCGTCGAATTCGCCGACGATGCGCGGATGCAGGCGAGAGCCTTCGAACCACTGCTCGAGCCGCAAGCGGATCGCCACGTCGTCGCCGGGCATCAGGAAGGGGGCGCCGTTAAGCATCTCCGGGAAGCTTGCGTCGAGTTTGGCGAGCAAAGCCGGCGCGGCGAAGACGGTGAGGTCGCTCTCGCCCAGCGGGTGGCTGTAGCCACGGACATTGAGATTTGCCGGCATCGGTCGGTCGGCGATGACCATGTCCAGACGATGCACGGCGAGGTCGGCGAGCAGGCCGGTCAGGCGCCCTTCACGGCAGATCAGGCGCACTGCCTCGGGCAGATGCAGGACCGGCTCGACCAGCCGCAGGGCAACCGACTTGGGCACCGAATCGGCAATTCCGACGGCGAAAGGCAGGCTCTGGGTCATCGTCTGGTCGCGAGCGACCTCGAGCAGCTCGTCACCGATGGCAAAGATCTCCTCGGCGTAGCTGAGGATGCGCCGCCCCGCGTCGGTCAGTTCCAGGCCGCGGCCGGCGCGGCGAAACAGCTCGACGCCGAGTGAATCCTCCAGCTCGCGCAACTGGCCACTGACCGCCTGCGGCGTCAGGTGCAGCTGTTCGCAGGCGCGAGCGATGGCGCCGCACTTGGCGACCATCCAGAAGTAACGCAGGTGCTTGTAGTTGAGCGAGGCCACGGCGATTAGAGGAGAGTGGCAACAAAAATCGATCTGTCGCGACAGTATATTCGATTAGTCGGATGTCTCGTTATATCCTAGACTGCCCCTTCCGATCAATGCACGCGAGGAGCGCTTTCATGCACATCGTTACCCGAGCCAGGGGTTTTGATCTCAGCGAGGAGGTCCGTGAGCACGTCCGGCGGCGCCTCGGCTTTTCGCTCGACTGGGCGTACGACCGCGTCATCAGTGTCCTGGTCGTTCTTTCCGATGTCAACGGGCCGCGTGGTGGCAAGGACAAGCGCTGCCGCATTCAGGTCGCCGTCACCGGGGCGGCCGACGTGCTCATCGACGACACGCAGGCCGACCTCTACGTAGCCATCGACCGGGCTGTCGACCGCGCCGGGCGGACGCTGGCCCGCCACGTCGCGCGCCAGCGCCAGCGTCAGCCTGGCCGTACCAGCGAAGCCCGTGCAGTGCTGCTTGCCGGCGCCCAGCCAGACGTCGCCGCAACGACGGTTTGAGCCGCGTGCGACATGACAGCCGCGGCTTGAAATCCCTTTCCTACAGGAGTTCAGAATGAGTACCTTCAAAATACAAACGGCGACCGGTGTTGCGCAGAGCAGCAGCGAGTCGGTCCGGACCACCAATACGGTGATCCGCAACACCTATCTGCTGCTGTCGATGACCCTTCTTTTCGCGGCCCTTACCGCGGGCGTCGCGGTCGCCTTGAGGCTCCCTCATCCCGGGCTGATCGTCACCCTGCTCGGCTATTTTGGTCTGCTTTTCCTCACCAACCGGCTGCGCAACAGTGGCTGGGGCGTGGCTTCGGTGTTCGCCCTGACCGGTTTCATGGGCTACACCCTGGGGCCGATCGTCGGCCACTACCTTGGCCTGCCCAACGGTGGCCAGACGGTGATGATGGCGATGGCCGGAACAGCGACGATCTTCGTCGGTCTGTCGGGCTACGCGCTGACCACGCGCAAGGACTTCAGCTTCATGGGCGGCTTCCTGATGGTCGGCGTCCTGCTCGCTTTCCTGGCCGGTCTGGGGGCGATCTTCTTCGAAATCCCGGCGCTGTCGCTGACCGTCTCGGCGGCCTTCGTGCTGTTGATGTCGGGGCTGATCCTCTACGAAACCTCGAACATCATCCACGGCGGTGAAACCAACTACGTGATGGCCACGGTGACCCTCTTCGTCGCCATCTTCAATCTCTTCACCAGCCTCCTGCACCTGCTCGGCTTTATGAACGGTGACGATTGAGCCGGGGCGTGGGTAGGCCGGGGTGGTCCATCTGTGCTGACTGAAGCAGGCGGCGTGGGCAGCGCGCTTTCCTTGTCGCTACCCGCGCGGCCATCGCTGTTCGGCAGGGCTGCCGCAAGTCCCTGCTGGCCACCCTGGGTGGCCAGTTGCGCTGAGCGTGGCGCGTCGGGGTAGGCCAAAGTTCGCTATAATCGGCCGCGAACCGTTCTCATCTCGTCACCTCTTCTCGCCGCCACAGGCAGGCCCCAGGGAGCCTCTCCCATGCGCAATGAATCGCTGACCCCGGAGGCAGTTCCGGATTCGCTGGTCGGCTTCACCCCGCCGACATCGCCGGCGAACTCGCCCCATGCCGACGGGACGCTGGTAGACAGGTACGGGCGCCACGTGACCTACGTTCGCCTGTCGATTACCGACCGTTGCGACTTTCGTTGCAGCTACTGCATGGCCGAGGAGATGACTTTCCTGCCACGGGCGCAGGTGCTTACGCTCGAGGAATGCCTGCGCCTGGCCAGTACCTTCGTCGATCTCGGGGTGACCAAGCTGCGCGTCACCGGCGGTGAGCCGCTGGTTCGCCGGAACGTGATCTGGCTGCTCGAACGGCTCGCCGTGCTGCCGGGATTGAAGGAGCTGGTGCTCACCACCAACGGCTCGCAGCTCGATCGCTTCGCGCCGGCCTTGCGGGCTGCCGGCGTCGCACGCATCAACATCAGTCTCGACACCCTGCGTGCCGACCGCTTCAGAGCAATCACCCGTGTCGGCGACCTGGCCAAGGTGCTACACGGTCTCGATGCAGCGCAGGCGGCCGGTTTCGAGCGCCTAAAGCTGAACACGGTCATGATGCGCGGCAGCAACGACGACGAGTTTCCGGCGATGGTCGGGTTCGCCGTCGAGCGCGGAATCGATATTTCCTTCATCGAGGAAATGCCGCTCGGCGAAATCGGCCATGGCCGCCAGTCGACCTACATCAGCAGCGAGGAAGCGATGGCCCGACTGGCTGAACACTTCGTGCTCGTGCCTTCCACCGAGAGCTCCGGCGGCCCGGCACGCTACTGGCGGATTCCGGGGTCCGCGACGCGGGTCGGCTTCATCTCGCCGCACAGTCACAACTTCTGCGACAGCTGCAACCGCGTGCGCATCACCGCGCGCGGCGAACTCTACCCCTGCCTGGGCAACAACGACGCCAGTCAATTGCTGCCCCTGCTGCGCGCGCATCCGACCGATGACCGCCCGCTGCGCGCGGCGATCATCCACAGCATGGGCATCAAGGCCAAGGGCCACGACTTCAGTAATCAGATGGACGCCCCGCAGGTGGTGCGCTTCATGTCCATGACCGGCGGCTGAACGCGGCTCGCCGCGTGCCCTGGCCCGTTTGCCGCGAGCGTCGCCGAGCCCAAGCACCGCCAGTCACCCCCAACGATCTTCGAAGCGAGTCGACATGAGTCTCACTGCCCGTTTCAGCTGCCTGAGCGATAACGACCCCGACGCGCTGTCGGTCGAGCAGGCGCGGAGCTTCATTCGCAGCCAGCTCACCCCTGTCGGAACGCACGAGCGCGTGGCGCTGCGCAGCGCCCTGGGTCGCGTGCTGGCCAGCGACGTCATCGCGCCATTCAATGTCCCGGCGCACGACAATTCGGCGATGGATGGTTACGCGCTGCGCCATGCCGATCTGGCGAGCGGTGGCGAGACGCGTCTGCGCGTGATCGGTACGGCGCTGGCCGGGAAGGTTTTTGCCGGTTCGGTGGGCGCCGGCGAGTGCGTGCGCATCATGACCGGCGCGCTGCCGCCGGCGGGGACCGATACCGTCGTGATCCAGGAGCTGGTCCGGGTCGACGGCGATCATCTCATCATCCCGGCCGGCCAGCGCGCGGGCCAGAATATCCGCCTGGCTGGCGAGGATCTGGCGTCCGGCCGGCCGGCGCTCGCCGCCGGGCGGCTGATTCGCCCGGCAGAACTCGGCCTGATGGCTTCGCTCGGCTGTGCAGAGGTCAGCGTCTACCGCCGTCTGCGCGTGGCCTTCTTCTCGACCGGCGACGAACTGTGCTCGATCGGTAGGCCGCTTGCCGACGGGGAAGTATATGACAGTAACCGCTACACGATTTTCGGCATGCTCACGCGCCTCGGCTGCGAGGTGCTCGACCTCGGCGTCGTCCGCGACGATTCGGCAAGTCTCGAGGCGGCGTTCCGCGACGCCACTGCCGCGGCTGACGTGGTGATCACCAGCGGCGGCGTCTCGGTCGGCGAGGCCGATTTTGTCAAGCCGCTGATGGCCAAGCTTGGCGAGGTGCTGTTCTGGAAGATCGCCATGAAGCCCGGGCGGCCGATGGCCTTCGGCCGCATCGGCGGTGGCGAGCGCGCCGCCTGGCTATTCGGTCTGCCGGGCAATCCGGTCGCGGTGATGGCCGCTTTCTACCAGTTCGTCCGTGACGCGCTGTATGTGCTGATGGGCGCCGACCCGGCTCCCGCTGTGCCGCTGCTGCCGGCGGTGAGCAGCGTGGCGATGAGAAAAGCCCCCGGCCGCACCGAGTTCCAGCGCGGCATCGTCAGCCAGGTGGATGGGCAATCCTGTGTTCGCCCGGCAGGCGGCCAAGGCTCCGGCGTCCTGCGCTCGATGTCGGAAGCCAACTGCTTCATCGTCCTCGAACACGATCGCGGCCAGGTCGCCGTCGGTGATCTGGTTCAGGTGCAGCTGTTTGACGGGCTGGTCTGAACAGCGTCGTCAGTCGCGGTGACACCGATCCACTTGCGTAGTCCGCCTGTCTGCTCCCGGTGATGCCCGGCAGGGGTCCGGTTTGCGCCGGCTGCGGGAGCTGAAGCGGCAGCAGGGATTCGCGCCGCGTGCGCCCGCCGGGCTTCCGTTCTCCGATCCGCGCCTGGCGCGGCTGCTGACTCGACGAGGGCGAAGCGATGGAACGTATCATGAGCAAGATGCTCACGCATTTCTGGCTACCCGAAACAAAATACATCATTGCCGCGGTGGTCATTCTGGCGCTGCTCTGCTTGCGTCTTCTGCCCAAGGAACGTCGGCGCATTGCCAACACGGTGGCACTGTTTGTCGTCTGCGTGGCGGGGCAGGCATTCGGCGCATGGCTGCAGGCGCTCGACTATTCGCGCGCGGCGGTGATGGTGCACGAGGTTTTCGTCATCGGTTCGGGCATGGCGATGCTTCGCCTTGCCGCCTTGTTCATCTTTCGCGTCATCCTGCCGAAAGTGGGCATCGTCGTCGTGCGCATCGCCGAAGACATCACGGTGCTGGCCGTCTACGCGGCCTTCCTGCTGGCACGACTGCATATCGTCGGGCTCGATCCGTCGAGCCTGCTGACCACTTCGGCGGTGCTCACGGCGGTACTGGCCTTCTCGATGCAGGATACCCTCGGCAACCTGCTTTCCGGCGTCGCTCTGCAGCTCGACAACTCGCTTCGTGCCGGCGACTGGATCAAACTCGACGACATCAGTGGCCGCGTGCTGCAGACGCGCTGGCGACAGACAACGATCAGGACGCGCAACGGCGACGTGGTCGTCGTTCCCAACAGCCAGCTGATGCGCGGGCGGTTCACGCTGTTCGGCCGCGCCGACGTCCCGAGCTGGCCGTGGCGGCGCTGGGTGTGGTTCAACGTGACCTACGAGTCGCCGCCGGCCGCTGTCATCCAGAAAGTCGAGAAAGCGATCAATGGTGCCGAGATTCCGAATATCGCCCGCGAGCCGCCCGCGAGCTGCGTGCTGATGGAGTTCGGCGCTGGCTACGGGCGCTACGCGCTGCGCTACTGGATGCTCGATCCGCAGCCGGACGATCCCACCGACTCGGTCGTTCGCGTGCATATCTTTGCTGCTCTGCAGCGCGCCGGGATGCGTTTGGCGGTCCCGGAACAGGCGCTGCACGTCACCAAGGAGAACGACAGGTATCGCGAATCGGTGCACCGCCGTGAAATCGAACGCCGGATCGCTGACCTGCGCAAAGTCGAGCTGTTTGCCGGGTTGCAGGACGACGAACTACGGACGATCAGCGAGCGGCTGGCCTATGCGCCGTTTGCTCGCGATGACGTCATCTTCCAACAGGGCGACGCGCCGCAGTGGCTCTATCTGCTCACCGTCGGCGAAGCGGAAGTGTGGATGGATTTTCCCGGTCACCCACGGCAGCTCTTCCGGACCATTCAGGCCGGCGGCACCTTCGGCGAGAAAGGCGTGCTGACCGGCGAGGCACGACGCGCCACCGTCACCGCCAAGACCGATGTCGTTTGTTACCGGCTTGACCAGACGACACTGGAAGATGTTATCCGCTCAAGACCAGCCATCGCCGAAGCGATTGCCGAAATTCTCGCCCGCCGTGAAGCGCAGATGGACGAATTCCACAACCAGTTCCTTGACGCTCACGCTGATCGCGCAACGTCGCCGCCGAAGGCCGGCATGCTCAAGCTGATGCGGAATTTCCTCGGGCTGTGAGGGGCGAGTCGCGTGCTCGCGTGTGCGAAAAGCGTCGTTCCGTGAGCGTCGTGCATGCGCCAAGCCGTGAAAGCGCCACCGTCGGCACGACGTGATCGAGCCTGTGATCGTCAGCGACGCGAAAACCCGAGACCATCATCGGAGCGTCGCTCATGCGGGCAGCGGCGCCGGCACGAAGGGCGCTCGGCCGCTGCTCAGGTAGGCCGCGCAACGCTCGATGTATTCGCTCGTGCTTTTCGGCATTGGCGTACGTGCGCGCGCGATATAGAAGACGAGGTCGCGGCCGTTGCGCAGCAGCTGCAAGCCATCGGAAACGCTGTGCAGCGCGCTGCCGCTTCGCTTTTCGCTCGCTTCTCCCGCCGCTTGCGGCGTGAAGCTGGCCAGTCGTTCGCCGGCGGTGACCAGGTGTGCCCAGACGTCGAAGATCCCCGGGTCGGTGCGCAGTGTTTCGGTCTTTATCCTGGCCGCGTCGGCGAAATCTCGAATCGGTGCCTCGACGGCCTCAAAGGTCGGAATGCGGCAGAAGGCGCTGACCATCGCATCCGCGATCCGGTCGATGTCGCGCATGCTCTGGCCGATCTTGACGTAGCGGCTTTCATAGAAATCTTCGACGGGAATCGAAAAAGCCCGGAAAGGTTCGCCCCACAACTCGTCGATTCCTTCCTCGCCGCTGCGGTGGAGAACGAAGCGGCCGAGCTGCATGGCTTCGAGCAGGCATTGGCCGCATTCGCGCATCAGGGCATTGTCACTGCCGACCTCGACGCCATCGGCCTGCAACTCGACCAGCCGTCGGAAAATGTCGGTCGCGCGATTGAAGAGGGCGCCGGCGAGCATCCCGGCCTTGACCCGCCGCCGCCCCGGGTCGGTTTCCGCGACGAAACTCTGCCGCGTTTCGCCGAGGCGGCAGCCGGGAATGTTGAGCCCATGCTCGGTGTGGTTGAACAGGCGCCGGGCCAGCGCTTCGATCAGCGACTTCTTTCCCTGCAGTGAATCGGCCGGTACCGGGTAGGTCTTGATCCAGTAACCATCGTAGAGCACACGCTCTCCATCGTCGAAGACTCTTCGCCTTCCCTCGGGCGGCAGTGGGTCAATGGTCGACGGCGGTTCGAGGCGGAAAACATTGTTCATCAGGGTGATTCCCGGAAAGCGGATGTCTTACCCGGAGCAAAAATCGTGCTTGCCTTGCAGCGTTGCTCGCGATTCCCAGGTAACTGCTTTTATGGGAAAAATTTTCTTGGAGGATCGCAGTGCAGTCAGGTGCGCCACGACGAGGTGCATCGCAGGCCGGGAAACGGAATTTTCTGCACCGCGCTGGCGCGTCGCGATGCGCTTGTCGACGACCATTCTCGCCTCGTCGGCACGAAGGGCGGGCAGGGCACGGGTGATCGCCACGCGCTCGCATCCTGAATCTCGAAGCGCGTTGAACGCGCGGACCGCGGACCACTGCTGCGCCTCGTATTTTCGCCCCTGGGTGATACGATGAGCTGTCGATGTTGCGCCACGGAAGGCAGGCGAAACCATACAGACGGGAGGAAATACGGATGGCCGCATCTTTGATCGTCGATACCTTGCTTTAAGACCCGGATCAGTACGAAGAGTACAAGTTGAAGGCCAAACGCTGATCGAGCAGCTTGGCGGCGGTGGCAGCACCTTTCAAGGCCATCTATGCGAAGGCGTTGCCTGTGGGTTTCGGCGTCGACGGTCAGTCACGTGGGGTAGAGCGGTCGCGGTAAACATTCGATCCGGTTCGCAGATGAAGTCTCGGGCCGCCTCGTGGGAGACGGCCCGCGTGTTTTCCGGTCGAAGGCTTAGTCCGTGGCTCTCTTGAGCCCTTCGGCTGCAGCCTTCTGCGCCTCTGCCGTCATCTGCGATTGGCCGAGCTTGAAGGTCAGCTTGTCAATCGTGCCCGTGAACCTGAATGGCAACTCGTAGCTGTCGTCTACTCCCGATCGCGTATCCAGGCCCACGTCCAAGGTCTCGTCGATGGACATGAGGATCGGAATCGTGTGCTTGATCGTCTTGCGATCCAGTTCCTTGCCGTCCACCGACAATACGCCGGTGCCGCCCTTGGCGGGACCGGGGCCGTCATACTTGAAGTCGAAAACGATCGTGTGCTTGCCGGGCTTGAGCGCTTTGCCAAACAAGTCCTGGTCAACGATCGCGCCGACGCCGCCTTCCCAGCGGAATCGTTCGAGATCAAGAAGGTTGTATACGAAGACCGGCCTGCCCTTTTGCAGGAAGAGGCCGTAGCCGCCGAAGCGGCCGCCCAGCGTCACGATCATGCCTTCTGCGCCGCCTTCAGGGACGGTGATCTCGGCGGTGATGGTGTAGTCCTTGTTCAGGATGCTGGGCGCGTTTCCGACGGGAATGCCGGCCTTCTCACCGGTGTAGGTGAAAACGGTCTGGCCCGCGGTGGCGCTCGGTCGTGGCGTCAGGAGACGCGGCAGAATCGAGTTGTCCAAAGGCAGGACCTGGTATTTCTTCGCCTCAGTCAGGAACAGGGCCTGCATCTCCTTGAGCTTGGCCGGTTCTTTGGCCGCGAGATCGTTGTTCTGCGAGTAGTCATCCGCGATGTTGTAGAGTTCCCACTTGTAGTCGCTGATGGGCGGCAGTGGCTTGCCGCCGAGGAGCCAGACCGGCTCGGGTGGCGTAGTGCAGGCATACCATCCGTCGTGATAGATGCCGCGGTTGCCGAACATTTCGAAGTACTGCGTGTCGCGTTTCGACGGGGCCTTGGCGTTTGCCGCATCAAACGTGTAAGCCATGCTCACACCTTCGATGGGCTTTTGCTTGATGCCGTTGACTTCCTCGGGGGCCTTAACGCCGGTGACTTCCAGGATTGTCGGCACGATATCAATGATGTGATGGAACTGCGTGCGGATGCCGCCCAGGTCCTTGATGTGGCCAGGCCACGAGATGACCATGCCCTGCCGGGTGCCGCCGAAATGCGATGCAATCTGCTTGGTCCACTTGAATGGCGTATCGAATGCCCAGGTCCAGCCCACCGCCATGTGCGGGTAAGTCTTAGCCTGACCCCAGTCCTCATAATGCAATAGCTGCTCGGCCTCGGGGAGAGTCAGAATGCCGTTATAGGCAGTCATCTGGTTGAAGGTGCCCTCTAAAGTGCCTTCAGCGCTGGTGCCGTTATCGCCGCTGATGTAGATGATGATCGTGTTATCCAGTTTGCCCATGTCCTCGACGGCTTGAATGACACGGCCGATCTCATGATCCGTATAGGCGACGTAGCCGGCGAAGTTCTCCGCTTCGCGGGCATACAGTTTCTTCTGGATTTCGGTTAGCGAGTCCCACTTCGGGAGCTTCGCGCCGGCGTACTCGGCCTGGCCATCCGGCCACGGAGTGAGTTGGGTGTTCGCCGGAATTATGCCGAGCCGTTTCTGGTTGGCGATGATTTGCTCACGCGTTTTCTCCCAGCCTTGGTCGAACTTACCCTTGAACTTCTCGCGCCACTCCAGTTTGGGCTGATGCGGCGAGTGCGTGCCGCCGGGCACGTAGTAAACAAAGAACGGCTTGTCGGGCGCGGCCGCGTTCAGGTCGCCCATGTATTTGATGGCCTCGTCCGCCATGTCGGTAATGAGGTTGTAGTCCTTCTTGCCGACGAACGGAAATATCTGGGTGTGATCGCGGAACAGGTACGGCGTCCATTGGTCAGTTTCGCCGCCCATGAAACCGTAGAAATACTCAAAGCCCATCCCGGACGGCCACTGGTCGTAGGGGCCGGCCACGCTGTACTGATAAGTGGGCGTGTTGTGGTTCTTTCCAAACCACGAGGTGGCGTAGCCGTTGTCGCGCAAGATGGTGCCGATGGTTGCCTTGTCGGGAGTGATGACGGAATCGTAGCCGGGAAAGCCGGTAGACATTTCACCGATCACCCCAAAGCCCACCGAGTGATGATTACGACCGGTGATCAGCGCCGCCCGCGTCGGCGAGCACAGCGCGGTAGAGTGGAACTGCGTGTAACGCAATCCCGCCTTGGCGATACGATCCATGGCGGGTGTAGGAATTACGCCACCGAAGGAGCCTGAAACGCCATAGCCCTGGTCATCGGTCATGATCAGCAGAACGTTGGGTGCGCCTTTTGGCGGCACCACGCGGGGCGGCCAATACGGCTTGGAATCCGGGGCCGTTTCCTTGATGACGCCGCGGAACTCCAAAGGCGGGGGCGGCAGTTGGTTTCCGTTGATGACTTGCGTGGCGCTGGGCGAACCTGGCGTGCCGGTGATTTGTTGGGCCTGCACGCTGCTCAGCGCCAGCGCGCTTACCAGCGCCGCCATGAGGAAGCTTCTTGTTTTCATGTCGTTCCTTTCGTTTTGCCAAGGATAGGGATGCCAGCCGCTTGCGCGGAGTATCGCTATCGAGCGGCGACAGGTCAATCATAAGTTTTCGGCACGAACAACCCCAAGGCAGCGAAGTTCTTGGCGTCACTGGCGGTCTGGCCAACCCGAACCACTGCTTCGTTTTCGCCTTCGGCGACACCGATCTCGGCGGCTCAACCTTCGTTCAGCAGTCGATCCGCGCTCTACCCGAGCGGCCAGTTGGGCGCTGAGGGCCGGCGGCCTGCTCGCGGTGGGTGGCATCCGGCGGCGCCGCGTGCCTCCTCGGGCCTGAGGGAGGCTGGCGGCGGCGACATGGCGGACCTGCGCTGGAGCAGGATCAAGCCCCTACAGTTGCAGGCGG
>Ga0078784_11_pt35 | contig 12954 bp, 10 predicted proteins | sample CanAccphospTypeI_FD_67364 | JGI IMG/M metagenome (GOLD analysis project Ga0078784, IMG submission 67364) | Unknown Accumulibacter genome from EPBR bioreactor metagenome | reverse complement strand
ACCACGACCTCCTTCCACGCTGGCTGCAACTCGGGCTGGCGACGCCGGTACAGTTCTGGATCGGCTGGCGCTTCTACTCTGGCGCCTTGAAGGCCTTGCGCGGTGGCGGCGCGAACATGGACGTGCTGGTTGCTCTGGGAACCAGCATGGCCTATGGTTTCAGCCTGTTCGTCACGGTATCGGGTGCGGCCCATCTGCACGTCTACTTCGAGGCCTCGGCGGCGGTGATCACCCTGGTACTGCTTGGCAAATTGCTCGAGTCACGCGCCAAGGCGAGGACCACCGACGCCATCGAGACCCTCGTCCGCCTGCAGCCGAAAACCGCGCGCGTCGAGCGCGACGGCAAGCTGATCGAAATCGACGTCGCGCTGCTCACCGCCGGCGATATCTTTGTTGTTCGTCCCGGCGAAAACCTGCCCGTCGATGGCGACGTGATCGACGGTGAGTCGACGGTCAACGAAGCGATGCTCACCGGCGAGAGCATGCCGGTGGACAAGCACCCGGGAGCGCGCGTCTTCGCCGCCACGGCCAATGGCGAGGGAATGCTGCGCTGTCGGGCGAGCGGCGTCGGTGAGCACACCCTGCTCGCCGGAATCATCCGCATGGTCGCCGAAGCGCAGGGCTCCAAAGCGCCCGTGCAGCGTCTTGCCGACCGCATCTCGGCAGTTTTCGTGCCCGTGGTCTGCGCCATCGCCCTATGCACCCTGCTCGCCTGGTGGCTGTTTGGCGGCGACTTCAGCGCCGCGCTGGTCAATGCCGTGGCGGTACTGGTGATTGCCTGTCCTTGCGCCCTCGGGCTGGCGACACCGACGGCGATCATGGTCGCCACCGGACAGGGCGCCTCGGCGGGTATCCTGGTCAAGAATGCCGAAGCGCTGGAGCGTGCAGAGAAGGTCAGCGTGCTGGCGATCGACAAGACCGGCACGCTGACGCGCGGCGAGCCGGTACTGACCGATCTCGTGCCGCTGGCCGTGTCGGCAGACGAAGCCCTGGCCCTCGCGGCGGCCCTCGAACAGGGTTCCGAGCATCCCTTGGCCAAGGCGATCCTGCGCCATGCCCGGGCCAGCCAGCTGCCGCTACTGCCAGTAGCACAGTTTCGAGCCCTCCCCGGTCGTGGGGTCGAGGGCCGGGTAGACGAACGCCTGCTACGCCTCGCCGCGCCCAGCGAGTTCCTCGCCATGAGCCTGCCTCGAGAACAGATCGACAAGCTGCAACGCACGGGCAAGACGGTCGTGGTGCTGGTCGAAGGTGGCCAGGAAAGCAGCGCTGGCGACGGCAGCGAGGGCCAGACCGACGTCGCACTGGCGTTGCTGGCGATCGCTGACCCCTTGCGCGCGACCTCACGCGCCGCCGTGACCCGGCTCAAGGGAATGGGTATCCGGGTGGTGATGCTCACCGGCGATCACGCTGCGACCGCGGCGGCAATCGCCGGGGAAGCGGGAATCGACGACTTCCGGGCCGGCGTACTCCCCGGCGACAAAGCCGCTGCAGTCAATGCCCTGAAGACCAGCGGCGCGATCGTGGCCATGGTCGGCGACGGGATCAACGACGCGCCTGCGCTGGCGGCGGCCGATGTCAGCTTCGCCATTGGCGCCGGATCGGACGCCGCCATCGATGCCGCCGACGTAACGCTGGTCCATGGCGACCTCAACGGAATTGCCGACGCGATCCTTCTTTCGCGTGCGACGCTGCGCAAAATCAGGCAGAATCTCTTTTCGGCGTTCATCTACAACGTGCTCGGCATACCGCTGGCCGCACTTGGCCTGCTCAATCCGGTCGTCGCTGGCGCGGCAATGGCGATGAGTTCGGTCTCGGTGGTCTCCAACTCACTGCTTCTCAAGCGCTGGCGTGCGGGCGGCAGCCGATAGCCGGTGCCGAGGATAGCAATGGGGCTGACTGCGGCGAGCAACCGCACCGGCAAGTATGACGGGGAAACCGCGATGGAAACGATCTGCATTGGCGTTGTCGGAATGCGCTGCCAGGCGTGCGTGAAAAGCGTCAGCACGGTCCTCAAGAACTTGCCCGGAGTCAGTCAGGTCGAGGTGTCGCTGGAGGCGAGCCAGGCCAGAATCACCTACGACCCGAAGGTGGCAAGCGTCGCCGACTTCGCCACGGCGATCGATGAGGCGGGCTTTGCAAACAGCTAAGCTCCTGCCTTTCCGGTAGCGACCTCGGCAGCTGCATCGCCACCTTGACGCCCCAAGTCACCCTAACCACCGGAATATCATGGCCAAAAACAAATCCAGGACGGACGATGCTGCCGCTCCGGAAATCGTCGACACAGAGCCCGTCAAACTGACGCAGTTTGCGCACGGTGGTGGATGCGGATGCAAGATCGCGCCGCACGTGCTCGAACAGATTCTCGCCAAGACCGCTCCGGCTATCGTCCCCAAGCAGTTGCTGGTCGGCATCGAGACCAGCGATGACGCGGCCGTCTACCAGCTCAACGCCGAACAGGCGCTGGTGGCGACCACTGATTTCTTCATGCCCATCGTTGATGATCCTTTCGATTTTGGCTGCATCGCGGCGACCAACGCTCTTTCCGACGTCTACGCCATGGGCGGCGTGCCGCTGTTGGCACTGGCCATCGTCGGCATGCCGATCAACAAACTCCCGCTTGAGACGATCAAACGCATCCTTGAGGGTGGCGAGTCGATATGTGCCAGGGCAGGTATTCCGATTGCCGGTGGACACACGATCGACTCACTCGAGCCGATATACGGACTCGTGGCGATCGGCCTGGTGCATCCCGACAACCTGAAGCGCAACTCCGGAGCACGGCCCGGCGACAAATTGATTCTCGGCAAGGGACTGGGCGTTGGCTTCTACAGCGCAGCGCTGAAGAAGGGCCTGCTTTCGGCCAGCAACTACGCGTCGATGATCGCTTCGACGACGCAACTCAACACGCCGGGACGGGCTCTCGGCTGCCTCGCCGGCGTACATGCAATGACCGATGTGACAGGCTTCGGTCTGCTCGGTCACCTCGTTGAAATCTGCAAGGCATCCCGGGTCTCGGCGGTGATCGACTACGCCGCATTGCCGATCTTGGCCAACGCTCTCGACTATGCGGAAAAAGCTTGCATCACCGGCGCTTCAGAGCGTAACTGGGTCAGCTATGGCGAGCACGTGGTCCGACCGACGAAGCATCTGAGCGAAGTCGAGCAGGCACTGCTCACCGATCCGCAGACCAGCGGCGGCTTGCTGATCGCCTGTGCGCCGGAAGTGGTCACCGAAGTCCTGTCGATTTTCCTGCAGGAAGGCTTTGATCACGCAACCGTTATCGGTGAGCTGAGTACCGGGAAAGCACGGGTTTCGGTCGTCGGGGGCAAGTCCGGGTCGGACTGAAGCCGGCGCGGCAAGGTGAACTGCACCAGGTGACCGACGCTGGCGAGCGTGAAACGAACCAGCCGCTTCCTGGCAGCGTCCGGACACCGACGCGCAGGGGCCAGCTGATTGCCCGCCCTGCCCGCCCCTTCTTCAGCTCAGCTGGCCGCGAGCGTTAATCGAGGACGTGCGACACCAGTCCGTCGGCGAGTTTCGGTTCGAACCACGTCGACTTGGGCGGCATCACCTCGCCCGCGTCGGCGACCGCCATCAGATCGGCCATCTGGGTCGGATAGAGCGCAAAAGCGACGGCCATCTCGCCACTATCCACGCGTCGTTCGAGTTCGCCCAGCCCTCGCATGCCGCCAACGAAGTCGATGCGCGTGTCTCGGCGCAGGTCGGTGATCCCCAGCAGCGGAGCGAGGATCTGTTCGGCCAGTACCGAAACATCGACTCGCCGCACCGGATCGGACGATGGCAGCAGACCGGGCAGCAATTCCAGACGGTACCAGCGACGACCGAGATACATGCCGCAGACGCCGCTGCGTTCCGGCTTCACCGGGCTGTCCGACGGCATGACGCGATAGCGCTGAGCAACGGCCGCCAGGAAGGCTTCCTCACTCAGACCATTGAGGTCGCGCGCGACCCTGTTGTAGTCCATGATGCGCATCTGTGAAGCGGGAAAGATCACCGCCAGGAAATACTCGGCGCTATCGACTGCATCCGCCTTGCCACGCCGAGCCGCAGCCACTCGTGAGGCCGCCGCCGAGCGATGATGACCATCGGCAATGTACAGTGCGGGCATGGCTTCGAAGAGCGCGCCGAGGTGCGTGATGGTCTCGCCCTCGTCGATCATCCACAGCGTGTGCCTGATGCCGTTTTCGCCCGTCACATCGGCGACCGGCTCGCCCTCGGAGGCCTGGCTGAGCAGGCGATCAACGGTCTCGTTGTGCGCATTGACCAGCAGCACTGGACCGGTTTGCGCATTCAGCGCTTCAATTTGCCGGACGCGGTCGTCTTCCTTGTCCGGGCGGGTGAACTCATGCTTGCGGATACGGTTGCTGTCGTAGGCGGCGATCGAAGCGGCGGCCACCAGGCCGACCTGCACATGGTCGCCCATCACCAGTCGGTACGCGTAGTAGCACGCGCGCTCGTCGCGGCAGAGCACCCCGTCGTCGACCAGACGCTGAAAATTTTCGGCCGACTTCGCATACACCTCGGGTGCGAAGTGATCGACCTCCGGCGGCAGGTCGATCTCGGCCTTGGACACATGCAGGAAGGACAAGGGCTTGCCGCTTGCCGCCTCGCGTGCCTCTTCGCTGGAAAGAACATCATAGGGTGGCGCGGCAACGGCTGCGGCATCCTGGCGGCGCGGACGGAGGCCGGCAAACGGCCGAATGAGGCAATGATCAAAAGACAATGAACTCTCCTGTGGGAGTTTGGTTCGGGAAGCTAGGCTAACGAATTCTCATCGTTGCAGCTCCTGTATCCCTGGTTTGCAGGCCAGCGTACGGAGCAGTCGGCGCGAAGCAAGACTTGGCTACTGCTGTCGCGATTATAGTGCGCCCTCGGTTTCACCGACAGCAGCACCGGCACTGCTGAACACGACGAGCGCGGCGTACGGCGATCGGCCTTCAGATACTTCTGTACAGCGCTTCGTAGCGCATTGCCGAGTCATCCCAGGAAAAGTTCTGCGCCATACCGTGCTGCTGCAGGTGACGCCAGGTCGCGGCATCGCGGTACAGTGCGCATGCCCTGCTGACACGTCCGGCGAGCTTGCGGCTGCTGGCATCGTCAAACGAGAAGCCGTTGGCTGTACCCGCCTTGAGGGTCTCCGGCGTCGTATCGACCACCGTATCGGCCAGGCCACCGACTCGCCGCACCAGTGGCAGGGTGCCGTAGCGCAAGGCATAGAGCTGCGTCAGACCACAGGGCTCGAAACGCGATGGGACGAGCAGGATATCGGCGCCGGCCATGATTCGATGTGACAAGGCCTCATCGTAGCCAAGATGTACCGACACCGCAGCGGGATGGGCCGTGGCAGCGGTTCTGAAGGCGGCTTCGATATCCGCTTCGCCACTGCCAATGACCACCAGCTGCGCCCCCTCGGCCAACAGGGTCGGCAGGGCACCAAGGACCAGATCCATGCCTTTCTGCGAGGTTAATCGGCTGACAATGGCGAACAGCGGCGCCTTGGCACGGGGAGAAAAACCGAGATCCTTCTGCAATCTGAGCTTACCGGCCAGCTTGCCGCGCAGGTGCTCGGCACTGTAGTTCCTGGACAGGGCAGGATTGGTGCTGGCGTTCCAGACCGAATAGTCGACACCATTGAGTATGCCGGACAGATCGCCGCCCCGGCCACGCAGCACGCCATCGAGCCCCCAGCCGAATTCCTGCGAGCATATTTCCCGCGCATAGGTCGGGCTGACGGCGTTGACGCGTTTCGCATGCACCAGCGCCGCCTTCATGAACGACAACTGCCCGTGAAACTCGATGCCGCTCTGATTTGCGCCAGAAATCTGCAAACCGAGGTCGTGATGGTAGTCGAGAGGGAAAAGGCCGCGGAAGGAGAGATTGTGGATGGTGAACACGGTGGCCGTGGACAGCGCCGGATTCTGCGCGATGTAGGCAGGTGCCAGTCCGGCATGCCAATCGTGCGCGTGCACCACCTCTGGCCGCCAGAGCCGATCAAGCTCTCCGGCAGCGAGGTGGGCAGCGACCCAACCAAGGAGAGCGAAGCGTCGATGGTTGTCGCGCCAGTCACAACCGTCCGGGCCAAGGTAGGGATTACCGTCGCGCCGGTAAAGAAAGGGCGCATCAATGACGTAGGCCAGCAGGCCGCTATCTGGCAGGCGACCGAGCCGCAGGGTGATGACTGCAGCGCCAAACGCCGGACCGATGCGGATAACCCGCTTGAGATCGGTCACACCGTTGAGAATGGCGGGCATTCCCGGCAACAGGATGCGGACGTCAAGTCCGCGGGCGGCCAGCGCGGCCGGCAGGGCGGCCACGACATCGGCGAGCCCGCCGGTCTTGACCAGCGGGTAGATCTCCGCGGCAACGTGCAGGATGCGCACGGACTAGCGAACCTGCCGCCTCAGGTGAGTCGCTCCAGCATCTTCTTGGTGATCAGCGTAATGCCGTTCTCGGTATACCTGAAACGGCGCGCATCGTCGTCCGGGTCTTCGCCAACGACCATGTTCGGCGGGATGTGACAGTCACTGTCTACAACGCAACGGCTCAGGCGAGCCCGCGACCCGACGGAGGTGTTGGGAAGCATTACCGACAGGTTCACCCGGGCGTAGGAATGGACGCGGCAACTGGAGAAGAGCAGCGAACGGTTGACTTCTCCGGAAACGATACAGCCACCGGAGACGGTGGATTCGATGGCGGTCCCACGCCGGTCGAGATGGTTGTGCACGAACTTGGCAGGGGGCAGTTGCTGTTGGTAGGTCCACACCGGCCAGTTACTGTCGTAGAGGTTCAGTGCCGGCACGGTGCCGGTGAGATCGATGTTCGAATCCCAGTAGGCATCGATTGTCCCGGCGTCGCGCCAGTAGTGTTCCCTGACCGGTTCATCGGGCGCCACGACGCAACTGCGGGAGAACGAGTGTGCCACCGCGCAGCGGTTGGCGACGGCACGGGGAATGATGTCCTTGCCGAAGTCATGGTTGGAGGTCTCGTCGGCAATGTCTCGGGCCAGTTCGGCGTACAGGTACTTGGCATTGAAAACGTAGACTCCCATGCTGCACAGGGACATCTCCGGATTGCCCGGCATCGCCGGGGGATCGGCAGGCTTCTCGATGAAGTCGGTAATCATGCCACTGTCGTCGACGGCGACGATGCCAAACCCGCTGGCTTCCTTGCGTGGCACCTCGATACAGGCGACGGTGCATTCGGCACCGCTCTCGACGTGGTCGACCAGCATTATTCCGTAGTTCATCTTGTAGACGTGGTCGCCGGCCAGGATCACGACGTACTCGGGGGACGGCGTGTAGGTCTCGAGGATGTCGATGTTCTGATAGACGGCATCGGCGGTACCCCGATACCAGGATTCCTCGTCTATTCGCTGCTGTGCCGGAAGCAGATCAACGAACTCATTGACTTCGCCGTGCAGGAAACTCCAGCCGCGCTGCAAATGACGCAGGAGGCTGTGCGACTTGTACTGGGTCACCACACCGACGCGTCGCAGCTGCGAGTTGACACAGTTCGACAGAGCGAAGTCGATAATCCGGAACTTGCCACCAAAATGGACCGCCGGTTTGGCGCGCCGGTCCGTCAGTTCGTGTAGCCTGCTGCCGCGCCCGCCAGCAAGCACCAAGGCGATCGCCTTGCGTGACAATTGGAATGTCTTCCGATCAACCATTCTCTTATCCCCTTTTTCTCGCTTGATTCATGGCACCTGGCAGCGCCATCAGGTGGCGCCAGGTGTCCCGACTTCCTAGCTGATCACATCCGGCTTTTTCCGCCCGGTAATCCCGGCAATCTGCGCCACCGTCTCGGCGAGTTGCACCAGCGGTGCAAGCGCCTCCTGCGTCGGCACCTCGTGGCGGCTGGGATCGGCCACGAACCGCTCGAGATAAACGCGCAGCGTCGCCCCTTCCGTGCCCGTGCCGGACAGCCTGAAAACCACCCGCGAACCATCGTCGAGCATAATGCGGATGCCCTGACGTTCGGAGCGCGAGCCATCCACCGGGTCGATATAGGCAAAATCATCGGCAGCCTCGATGCGCAGCCCATTGCACAGCGAGCCTGCCAGCTGCGGTAGCCGCGCGCGCAAGCCGTCCATCAGGCGATCGGCCGCGGCGGTCTCGATGCCTTCATAATCGTGGCGCGAGTACACGTTGCGGCCAAAACGCTGCCAGTGCTCGCGCACGATGACGTCGGCGGGCGTATCGCGCACGGCCAGAATGTTGAGCCAGTAGAGGACCGCCCACAGACCATCCTTCTCGCGCACGTGGCTCGAGCCGGTGCCCGCGCTTTCTTCACCGCAGATGGTGGCTTTGCCAGCATCGAGCAGCGAACCGAAGTATTTCCAGCCGGTCGGCGTCTCGTAGCAGGGAATACCCAGCGCCTGGGCGACGCGGTCTACCGCGCAGCTGGTCGGCATCGAGCGCGCGACGCCGGCCAGGCCGGCCGCGTAACCAGGGACCAGCGCATGGTTCGCGGCGATGACGGCCAGGCTGTCACTCGGACTGACGACGAAACCGCGACCGACGACCATGTTGCGGTCACCGTCACCGTCGGAGGCCGCTCCGAACGACAGACCCGAGCGGCTGTCGGCCAGAGCAGCGACCAGTTCGGCGGCATAGACGGGGTTCGGATCGGGGTGCCCGCCGCCAAAATCCGGCAGCGGCGTGCCGTTCACCACGGTGCCCGCTGGCGCCCCGAGGCGGCTTTCCAGAATGGCCTTCGCGTAGGGACCGGTGACCGCGTGCATGGCGTCGAAACGCATGCGAAAGTCCGCACGTGCGAGGAGAGCGGCGATACGTTCGAAGTCAAACAGGGACTCCAGCAGTTCGGCATAATCGGCGACCGGATCGATGATGCTGACGGCCATGTCGCCCACCTGGAACTCACCCAACCGCCCGAGGTCGATATCGGCCGCCTCGATAGTGCGATAGGCACTGATCTCCTGCGTGCGCTGATAAACCGCGTCGGTAAAGGCTTCGTTCGCCGGTCCGCCATTGCCGAGGTTGTACTTGATGCCGAAGTCGCCATCGGGACCACCCGGATTGTGGCTGGCGGACAGGATAAGGCCACCAAAGGCCTGCCATTTGCGGATCACCGCGCTGGCGGCCGGCGTCGACAGAATGCCGTCACAACCGACCAGAGCACGGCCAAAGCCGGCCGCCGCCGCCATGCGCAGAATGGTTTGAATGGCAACATCGTTGTAATAGCGGCCGTCACCGCCGACGACCAGCGTTTTTCCTTGCTGGCCGCTCAGCGTGTCGAAAATGGCCTGCACGAAGTTCTCGAGATACCGCTCCTGCTGAAATACCGTCACCTTCTTCCGCAGCCCGGACGTTCCCGGTTTCTGGCCGGAGAACGGCGCACTGGAAACACTGATCACCTTCGTAGTCATGTCATGCCTCATGGCAAATTGAGCGCCCCGGCCGGATACCGGAGCAAAATCGGTTCAGGCAATATGCTGCCGGGTGAAGGCCAGCAGCCCTTGCGTTGATGCGTCGAGTTTTTTCGCCAGCTGCGCGTCGCTCACTGCAGGCAGAATGCTGTTGGCCACCGCCTTGCCAAGCTCGACGCCCCACTGATCGAAGGAATTGAGCCCCCAGATGGCGCCCTGCACGAAAACCTTGTGTTCGTAAAGTGCAACCAGGGCACCGAGCGTTTGCGGGTCAAGCCGCGACAGCAGCAGCGTGGACGACGGCTGATTGCCGGCAAAGACCTTGTGCGGCAGGAGTTCCGCAAGCTTCGCGGCCGACATGCTGCCGCTCAGCTCGCTGCGTGCCTCATCCTCGGTCTTGCCGAATGCCAGCGCCGCGCTCTGTGCGAAGCAGTTGGCGAGCAGCGCCTCCTGATGCCCGGGCAAGGGGTAATCCGAACGTACGGCGGCGATGAAATCGCAGGGCACCAATCGCCCACCCTGATGGAGAAGCTGGAAAAACGCGTGCTGGCCGTTGTTGCCGAGTTCACCCCAGACGATGGGATTCGAGGCATGGGCGAGCGGCTGGCCATCAATCCCGACGGACTTGCCGTTGCTTTCCATCTCGAGTTGCTGCAGGAAAGAGGGGAAGTAGCGCAGGGACTCGTTGTAGGGCAATACGGCGTTGGTGGTCGCCCCCAGGAAGTTGGTGTTCCAGATCCCGATCAGGGCCATCACCACGGGCAGGTTGCGTTCGCAGGGCGTGCTGCGGAAATGCTCGTCCATGCGCTCGGCGCCGGCCAGCAGTTCGGCATAGGCCTGCGGCCCGATGGCGATCATCAACGCCAGGCCAACCGCCGACCACAGCGAAAAACGACCACCGACCCAGTCCCAGAGAGGAAAGACCGAGCCTTCGTCAATCCCGAAGTCGACCGCACGCTCGGGCTTGGCCGTCAGGGCGGCAAAATGGCGGGCAACGGCGGCAGCGTCGCCAAGGTTGGCCACCAGCCAGTTGCGCGCGGTTTGCGCGTTGAGCATCGTTTCCTGCGTGGTGAAGGTCTTGCTAGCCACCAGGAAAAGCGTCGTGCGCGGATCAAGGGTTTGCAGGAGCGGCGCCAGCTGGGCGCTATCGAGGTTGGAGACATAATGCACGGCAAGCGCCGGATGCGAAATCGAACGCAGCGCGTAAGCGAGCATTTTCGGCCCGAGGTCCGAGCCGCCGATGCCGATATTGACGACCGTGCGAATCGGCATGCCGGTAAAACCAAGCGCCTCGCCAGCGCGAACACGATCGGCGAAGGCGGCCATGCGCTGGCGCGTTGGCAAGACCTCGGCCATGACGTCGAAGTCGGCACTGGGAAACGGTGCGCCGGATCGCCGCAAGGCGACGTGCAGCACCGAGCGATCTTCACTGACATTGATCTTCTCGCCGCCGAACATTCTAGCCGTCGATTCGGCAAGGCCGACTTCTTTGGTCAGCTCAACCAGTAGAGCCAGCGTCGTCGAATCCAGGCGCTGCTTCGAGAAATCGAAAAGGATCCCATCGAAGCTCAGCGAGAGGGTAGCGACGCGATCCGGATCACTGGCAAAGAGTTGTCTGAGATGCACTGGAGAGAACGATTTCCGGTGCGCTTCAATGGCCTTCCAGGCGGCTGAGGAGGTAATGTTCATGGTCGGTACGAGCTCATCAATGAGTGATCAGGTTAGCTACAAATGGCCGATTAAAGGGGCTTGCGATGAAATATGACAACATATGCTGTTCCGCTTATCAGCTTGCCAGAATGCTCGAAAGAACGCAAAAAAGAATCCGCGCCGAGCGCCTGTAAGAAGGCTTTCAAGACCATGCACAGGGCCATTTCCGGGCAATCTCGCAAGCCCCCTTGCGGTCGCCGCCGAGCGGCCGCAAATCACTCTTTCCAGGCGCTTGTCGATGCGCTGGTCGGGCAAGCGCTGCGCGCAGAAAAAAGGCGCCACGACGGCGAGCGGGAGAGGAAGCGGAAGGCTGGCATTGACGAGCTGCAAGCAGTGGAAGACGTCAGGTGGCGCACTCCCGTAGCCGAGCAGCGAAGGGCTTGTCTTCGTCGATGATATGACGCTCGAACCAGTATTCGGTATAGCGCAGGAAGGAATGAACATCGCGCGAACCGTCATGCACGGCGGCGAGCGCCTTGCGCAGCGTGCGCAGATTGTCATCGTGGACTCTGGCATGATCGGCGAAGTCGATGCCGAGCTGGCGCGCGACACGCTCTTCGCTGGCGAAATGCCACTCCAGATAGTCGAGCAGGCTGTGAAACTCGTCGAGTGATGCGGGTCCGTTGCCAAACGATGAGGTCTTGAGCATCTCGATACGGCGAAAAATCTCTTCGTGCTGAACATCGATTTCGGGCAGATCGATCAGAAGTGCCGTCGGCAACAAGCCAGTGAGGGTGTACTCCATGATCGGGCTCCGCAGTGAAACGGTCGATTGCGACAATAGTCACAGTATAAAAAGGGGGATCGAAAAGCACCAGTTAAATCGGACGCCGTCAGGCAAACACACCATGCAGAAACCACCCTGCCCGGCAACGAAAGATCCATAACCATTCCTGACGTATTGAAATGGCGACGAAGTAGTCGCGACGCACATCACCAAGCGCATCGGGCTCGGCAGCATCCCACCAGCCACTTTCGATGCGCTCTGGCCCGGCAAGCAGACGCAAGGAGCCTCCACACTGTGGCCGACCGACCGTTTCGCGCAAGGCCTGCGGTCTGGCCAGAAGCCATAGAGGACGTGGAGCAGGCTCTTCCAGCAACACCCTCGAGTCAGCAAACAACTTCGTCGCTATTTTCTCTCCGGCCAGCAGGGCGGGGGCGACTCGTCGCGAGGCGTTCTCCGGGCGGTGCTCGGCCACAACCGCAAGCACATGCACGCTCCCGCTGCCAAGACGCGCCTGCAGGCGCTCGACCAGCGCTGCCACCGAATCACCACCAGCGCCTTCACCATGCTCACCGAACAGGCTCCTCGTACGTCCTGGCAGCGCCTCCGGCGCCTCGGCTCGCAAGCGGATCGCGTCGACAGCGGCGGGCAGTTCGAGCCGCTGCAGGCGCTCGATAAGCACCCGGGAGATCCGTTCGGGATCGCGCGTGGCAGTGCTGAAAGCGAGGGCCAGAACAGTGGCCGATCGCTGCTTCGTGGAACGTTCGTGCACAAACTCGAAGCGGCATTCACTGACTCCCTCAGCGCGGGCAGCAAGCCAGCCACACAAGCTGGCGACCAGGCGGCGCCCGGCAAAACCGAGAGCGATCGCATTATCAGTCCGCATCGGCAGCTCCAGCCGCTCGACAAAGCGCTCCGGAAAAACAAAGCGCGCCCGCGGGTCAGGGAAATCGCCGAGCGCACGCGCCAGATCAGCGACAAAAGCGGGGCCGAGTCGACGTGCCAGGCCTGCGCGGGGCAGACAAAGCACGTCAGCAAGCAGGCGCGCGCCAAAACTGCCGAGGCGAGCCTGCTTCTGCGGCGAGAAGTCGAGAGCCGCCAGCGGCAGTCT
>Ga0078784_17_pt16 | contig 13048 bp, 5 predicted proteins | sample CanAccphospTypeI_FD_67364 | JGI IMG/M metagenome (GOLD analysis project Ga0078784, IMG submission 67364) | Unknown Accumulibacter genome from EPBR bioreactor metagenome | reverse complement strand
TCCCAGGCGCCGGCGTCGGAACGCGGCGGGCGAGCGGGGGCGTCGCCAATCCCGAACGAGATCGAGTCATCGTTGACGATCAAACTGGCGGCACTAGCGGTAGCGATCGTGCCGTTGACCGGATCGTGCAAGCTAACCGTGAATGATTCGTGTGGCTCGATCTGCTCGTCACCATTGACGTCAAGGGTGAGCAGTAGTTCGTCACTCCAAGGCTCGAAAATGAGAGTTCCAACCGGTAGGGCACCGTCGGAAAAATCATCTGCGGTCACTGCGCCAGAGACGCCGTACTGTACCGTTGTCTCTGCGCTCAAATCGCCCCTGCGACTGATGAGGAAAGTAAAGGCAGTAAAACCTGTATCGCCCTCGGCCCGTTGCGCATACACGGGAACAATGCTCAGAATTGGCGGCGGCAGCGTATCGTCGTTCTCGATTGTGCCGTCCGCGGAAACGACCGCCAGGGTCGCGTTGGCGGGGTTGGTCAGGGTGACACTGAAGCCTTCGTCGGGCTCCACGGCGGTGTCCCCACTCACCTCGACAGAGATCAGCTTTTCGTCTTCGCCGGCCGCGAACAATAGCAACCCCTTCGGAAAAACGCTGCCAAAGTCGGTGGCGTCCGCCGGGTCGGTTCCGAAACCGGCGACGAGATATTCGACACTCGTCTCCGCGGTGGTATCGCCACTGCGGGTGACGACAAAGGTAAAAACGGTACTGTCGTTGTCACCTTCGGCCTTCGTCGCGTCGCGAGCAGCGATGACGAGTTCGGGAGGCGGCAGCAGGTCGTCGTTCAGGATGGTGCCGATAGCACTGGCTGTGGTGAGGATGCCATTGGTCACATCACCGAGCGTCACGACAAAACCCTCGTCGTCTTCCACGCTCGTATCGCCGCTGACCGCGATGCTGAGCAGCTTTTCACGCTCGCCAGCGGCAAAAATAACCGTGCCGTCCGGGAAGCTGCCACCGAAGTCAGCAGCCTCAGCCTGGTTAAGCCCAAAGCCCGCGACTGTGTAAGTAACCGATGAACTGCGGGTGAGATCTCCAGTACGGGTGATCGCGAAAAGAAACCCCGTTTCACTACCGTCACCCTCAGTTTTGCGCACGTCAAGACCGGCAATAGCCAGTTCAGGCTGTGGCAGATCGTCGTTCACGATGATGCCCACCAGGCTGTCAGCACCGATCGTTGCGTTCGTCGGATGGGAGAGAGACACCGAGAATGCCTCGTCTTGTTCGATCAGCGTATCGTCTGCCACCTCCAGCGTGACTGTCCTACGGTCCTCCCCGGGCAGGAAACTGATCGTTCCTGTGGGATAACCGCCGCCTTGGAAGTCGTCTGCCGACGCCGGGAAGTCACCAACCCCCTCGATCGTGTAATCCACGCTGGCCGAACCCACTGTAGTTCCGCTGCGAATCACCTCGAAGCTGAAGTTAGCATCGCTCTCCAGCAGGACCATTCCCACGGCTCGAATATCCAGGGTGCCAGGCAGGGCGCCATCGTCATTCTCGATCGTTGCTACGGCCGATGTCGCGCCTAGGAGAAACTGGTCTCTCACGGCCATACCGACCTCGACCGTCAGTGTAAAGTGCTCATCGCTTTCGGAATCGATATCTCCCCTAACTTGAACAAAGACAACCGCGTGATTCTGACCGTCCTCCAGTGTGATCATACCGGATGGCAGCGCTCCGCCGAAGTCGCTTGCACTGGCCGGATGATCGCCAATCCCTGCCACTTCGTAGAAAACGTCTATCGACCCTGTCGTATCGACTGTCCGGTAGATATCGAAAGTGAAATTGGTGAAACTGAGATCACCCTCCGCTAGCGCGACATCGTGCCCAACAACGGAAATCACCGGAAGTGGCGTGAGTGTCCCCACCATCTCGGCAACCTGGACGACATCATCCCAGTTCAGCGCGCTCTCGGCATACGAAACATCACCGCTCAACGCGATGTCCAGGATTGCCGAATCCCGTCGCACAGGATCGGTGATGCCTGCCTCATCGACGATCCGTGTCGCCACGGATATCAACGCCGCCGGCAACATATCCAGCGAGGCGGCCTGCCGGGGAAAATCCCGATCTGTGTAGGCCTCAGTGGTTTCACCCGACCCGTAGTCGAAAAGCGACGTCGCTGAAGAGACTCGCCAGGCATCAGCGAAGGCACCATACAGGTCGTCAAACGTCAAAGGCTGTGCGAGCCCCGTGCCGTCTGCCAGAGCCAGATCGTTTGCCGGATCGGTATCAAAATTGCCCAGCAGCCCTCTCAGGCGCCCAGCAAGCCCAACTGCCAGTTCGGCAGCCAGATCAAGACGACCCTCGAACTGATCCACCGCCATGGTGATGCCGTCCGGATCCTCAATCAGGTACGAATTGCCATTGAAAACAATCGACGCGTCGCCGAGCGCCAGCGGCCCTGAATTCGCAGAAAGCGTCACCACCTCCCCGTCCACTCTTAGCGGCTCCTCAGCCAGTGCATCGATCGTGACTCGATGGCCATGGATCAACGTTGCCAGTGCCGTAATCTTCGAGGCAAGATCCCCCACCGCTGCTGTGCGTGCCTGCAGAGCGATGCTGCCTCCGTCTGCGGACTCCGCCAGAACGAACTCACCGACGGCCTGGAAGTCGTAGGCCAATCCATCCCAAGTCATCAGGTGCGGGTCGCCGCGGACTACCGGCGGGGGGTGCCAGCGGTCGTCGTTGTTGATCGTGCCGATACCCCGGTCTTTCGTGATAGTTATTCCAGCAAGGCCCGGATCCTGCAACGTCACAACGAAGCGCTCGTTCGGTTCATAAGCATCGTCGGCATTCACCGATACCGTGATGGTCGCCGAGGTCTGATTCGCGGCGAATCGCACATCTCCTGACGACATGTTCACGTCGCCGCTGTCTGCTGACGCACCACTTGACGCCGGACCCACACTGTAGCCAAGCGTGGACTCTTTACTTGTGTTGCCCGTCCGCGTGACGGTGAACTTGAACGGAGTGCTGGTCACCAGTGGCGGGGTCCCCTCCGCCCGAGACGTGTCGCCAATTGAGAAGCTCGACCGGTCGTCGTCCAGAATCGCGCCAAAGGCCTTCTTGACCCCAAAATTCGTAGGCAACGGAGCCTGGATTTCCACTACAAAGCGTTCGTCCGGTTCGGGATCGATGTCCACAGCTGCGTCGAAGATGATGAGTTGATTCCGTGATCCACCGGGAACAAATGTCAGAGTTCCACTTGGTAGCCCCCCAACGAAATCGACTTCATTCGCCGCATTGGTCGTCCCATCGCCGGCGACAGCGTAGGATACTTCCACGTCCTGCGTAATTTCTCGCTGATAGTACACATTGAAGACGTACTTACCCAGAAAGGAATCGTCATCTTCGTACAGATTCGATCGCACTGCATCGATTTGAAACCGAGCCCCGTCGTCGTCCATGATCCTGCTCGTAGCAATATCAGATGCAGGATTGATCGCCCCGGCTAATGGGTTATCAATCGCCACCGAGAATTGCTCGTCCGGTTCTGGGTCCCCGTCACCTCGCACTTCGACCCATAGGGGTAGAGATGAAACACCAGCCGCGAAGGCCAACGTCCCAGAAGGGCGACCGACAAAATCAGAAGGCTCAGCATGCCCCGGCCCTTGAGCGAGTTGCAGGTGGAAGTCTACGCTGTCGTCGAGAGTCAAATCCCCCGTGCGGTCCACCGTAAACCCGAACCGGGTGTTTCCGCCAGTGCCCTCATCCTCGGAACTGCTGTTCGCAATAATTGAGAATATCGCTTGATCGTTGTCCTTAATAATTCCTGTCGCCTTCGAAAGAATCCCGTCCAAAATCGCGTTCTGCTCTCCGGAAAGACTGAGTTCGAAGCTCTCATCCGGTTCACTATTTGCATCATCGACCGTGTCGATATGGATGATCTTTACCGACTCGTCCGGCAGGAAAATCTCATGGCCTGATCGCCATGTATTTCCGGCAAAGTCCTCTCGCTCTGCTGGATCCCCGATAGGCCCCGGCGTGATGTTCCAGTCCACTTCCGATCGTTGAGTCAAATCACCGTAGCGTCGCAGTTCGAATGACATCGTGCTACCTTCGCTGGCTGTCAGTGTACGCGGAACGACCGCAATACCTGCCAGGCCATCGTCATCGTCATTACCAACGACGCCATTCGCAGTGGTCTTGGCCCCGAGTAACGCCATGGATGGCTGTGACAACATGATCCGGAAGTTCTCATTGGCCTCCTTCCAATGGTCCCCCTGGATTTTTATATCGATTATGCTCGTCTGACCACTGGGTGCGGGAAATCCACCTTGAACTGGAGGGAGGGCTGGATCGAACCACACCGTACCACCGTATGGCTGGCCCGCCGCAAAGTCGACGGGGTTGGTTGTAGGTGGCATACCAGGCAACAAGGTCCAGAAAGCTGACGCCGCTAACGTCAGATCCCCTACTCTTTCAACTAAGAAGCTGTAGGTCGTTTCTCCACCATTGCCCTCTGGCAGAGAAACAAGCGTTGTTGCGAATTGAATTACTGACAGACTCGGAATGGTGAATTTAGTCCCTCTGGTGATAGTGTTAGTGAGCTGCTCTAGATGCCAGTCAAAAACTTGAGTTGTAATGCTGTTTCCAATTGCTCCACCAATATCAATCACGATAGGCGTTCCGGATATTGGCATCGTCGCCGCGGCCATCCCTACGCTCATAATTGCGGCAGGAGAAACAGGAGGTGTGATGTACAACCGACCATTGGAGAACACGACATCCTCTGGCTGGAGCTCAACGTCATAGAACACCAACGAGTCTTCTGCAGAAAAATCGACGATCCTGTCACCGTCAAAATCCGCCAGAGTTCCTGCAAACTCATCTGCCCCAGTTCCTCCCGTCAAGTTGTCTGCCCCAGAACCCCCTTCAATCAGATCGCTTCCATCGCCCCCGACCAGCGTATCAATGCCTGCGTAACCACGCAGGGTGTCGTTACCGCCCCCGCCCGTCAGAGCATCGCCGAAAACCCCACCGATGAGATCGTCGTCGGCACTCGTCCCGGTGAGATCGAAGCGCTCAATCTCGTTTGTCGATACCAGATTCGCGGTGCTAACCTCCATACCTATGACGCGATCGATCGCCAGTTCCGGATCGGTGGTCGGGTCGCCAACACCGTCAAACATCTGAATCACAATACCATCCCGCGCCGATACCGGCGTAGCGCCGGACCAGTCGAGCCGCAAGGTGTCTGTCCCCGGCCCGCCCGAGGCCGCATCGGCCCCGACGCCGGGATCGAGCGTATCGTTACCCCAACCCCCGGATAGGTTATCGTCGCCTGCTCCGCCTTCGAGCCAGTCATCGCCGCGCGCGTGCAGCGCGTCGCCGCCCGATACGATATATGCCGCACCCGTGAAGGGCCCGCCTGAGCTGTTTGACGGATAGAGCTTGTTATATCGGGACTGGCCGAGCAGGATGTCCGGGGTCCCGTCACCATCTACATCACCCGCCGCAGCAGCCGACATGCTGCTGGATGGTGTTTCGTCGTAGAGGGCGATACCGCCCACCCCGTTGACAATCTCAGCCGTGCCAACAGCAGCGCCACCTGCTTTGCCGAACACGACCGCCGAGGCCGATCCTCCAGCAAAGTTGGCCACCAACTGATCATCGCGCCCGTCGCCATTCAGATCGCCGAGACGAACCGGCGTCCCACCGAAGTCGAGCCGGTAGCCGCCGCTGCCGGCACCCACGTCGGTGAGCGAGATGGGACCAGGGGTCGCCTGGCCAAAGACGACATAGCTGTCGATCAGATAATCGGTCCGCCCATCGCCATTGACGTCGCCACCGAAGGCCACCGAACTGCCGCCGCTGATCTTGAAGCCACCAATGCCCTGCGCCACATCGTCCAGATTGACCAGGGCGCCATCGGTCTTGCCAAACACCAGGTAGGACGCCGCTTGACCCGGTGCACCGACCAACATGTCGGCAATGCCGTCACCATTGACATCGCCCACCCCCGCTATCGACTGACCCGCGTTATCGCCCCCACCTGACCCATTGTCCTGGTGGTTACCGTTCTCGCCGATGATCTTGTAGCCGCCGACTCCGTGCGCCACATCGTCGAGATTGACCTTGGCGCCGTCGGCCTTGCCCCACACCACGTAGGCCGCTCCCGCCTGATAGTCCGCCTCGTCATTCCGGGGAGCACCGATCAGCACGTCGTCCATGCCGTCGGCGTTGAGGTCTCCCGCCGCCGACAACGCGTAGCCCGCCCAGTCCCCGAAGTTGCGGCCGTTGTTGTAGAGGTCGCTGGAATATTCGCCGATAATCTTGAAGCCGCCATTCCCGGCAGCCACGTCGGCCAGGTCAACCGCGGCCCCGTCGGCCTTGCCGAACACCACGTAGGCCGCCCCGGCGTAGGCACCACCGCCTTCGTTATCGAGGTAATTGCCTATCAGCAGGTCCGACCGACCATCACCATTCACATCGCCCGCACTCACCAACGGCCACAGGGACTCGCTACCACTGCCCACGATCTTGTAGCCCCCGACCCCTGCAGCGGCATCGCTGAGGCTGAGTTGCCAGTCGTTGCCAAGGGGGCCGAACAGGACATACACCGCTCCCGAAGAGCCGATGGCAATATCAGCATGACCATCGCCGTTGACATCCCCCAGGCCAGCCAACGAGGAACCGGCACCGCTATTGCCGGCCGTCGGTTGCTCGCCAGTAATGAGGACGCCTCCAATACCGTTGCCCACGTCGTGGAGTGAAACGTAGCCGTTGTCGGTGCCTTCCCCATCCCCGATCAACACGTCGTTACCATCTCCGCCGAGTACATGGTCGGCACCGGCATAACCGAACAACGTGTCGTTGCCATTGCTGCCGGTAATCACATTGTCCAGGGCGTTGCCACGGGCACTGCCCGGCGCCATTACAGTCAGGTTCTCGAAGTTGTCTGGAAGGGACTCTATTGCCAACCACGACTGGTCACGGCCCACAATCAGGAGATCCGTACCCTCCTGTGGTGCTTCGTAAATTCCGCCATACCGCGCATCTTTGACGTAATACACGTCATCCCCGGGACCGCCGGCCAGGTAATTGCTCGTCAATCCGGTTCGGCCCCAGTCCTCCAGCGTGTCGTTGCCTTCCCCACCGTACAGAACGTCGTTTTCCGCACCGCCACCAATCAGCCAGTCATCACCTTTTCCACCATACAACGTGTCCGACCCGTCCCCACCATCCAGAAGATCGTCTCCAGCAAGACCAATCAATACGTCGTCGCCGGCACCACCATTCAGCACGTCGGCTAGTTCGCCACCGACCAACAAGTCGCCAAACTGCGTTCCCGTCACGTCAAACTGCTCGACCCCCGTGTAGATGACGCCGTAGTGGGCACTTTGGCAACTCCACTGTGCTGTGTTGGCCGGCGCGACCATTTCGTAGCCCACGCCACTGCGGTTCAGATAATTTCCATCGGCATCGTAGTAGTAAACCCACATCCCGCGACCATGGTAGATATAGTCGTAGGCCTCTCCGCTGTAATCGAGTATCAGCCGGTCGTTGCCTTCGCCACCGTCTACGACATCGCTACCCGCATCCCGCTGGTAAATCACGTCGTCGCCGGCGCCAGCGTCCACCGTGTCGTTGCCGCCGCCGGCGTCAATCACGTCGTCGCCATCGGTGCCCGCTATAAGGTCGTTGCTATCGGTGCCGTTTATCAGATTGCTTGTCATGGCCATCTCCAAGATGTAGGAGGCAATTAACATCGCCGGCAGGGTTCATGTCGCTTGCCGCAAGTGGCCCGTCGCGCAAATGCGCTACAGGCTTGATGTTCGAGACATCTCAAGCGGCTTGGGCTACCTCGCCAGGCAACAAATCGTTGTTGCTGTGCGTCGTTGTCTCGGGCATGCGAACGAATGGACGCTGTAAGGCGTAACGAGCATCGCCAAGGAAGCGATTTTTGGGGGAGGCTGGAAGGGACGCAATCAGCTATGCCGCCCGGGTCTCCGATCCAGCGCATACGGATCGAAGTCAGTGGCCGCCCCCAGCACCGGTGAAGGTGAGCACCGCAAGATGGGGATCGCGCAGAGGCAGCATGGTTTGCGAAAGGACAGCGACTCATTTCAGTTCCCTTCGAAGCACGAACGCATGGGACGAAGGAAATTCGACGGGATGATCCCAAGGCCACTGACGAATCTCGATATCTTTTCCTGAGGAACGCCGGTGCCAACGAAAGCTGGATGCTGGCCAAAGTCGGAGCGCTCCCAGCAGGTTCTCCGACGGCCCTGTAAAGCACCCCGTGTGACGCTTTCCATAGATCACCCTCACGAACGATGGCCCTTAAGGCGCCGCAGAAACACACAGTTAATATCGCATAGCCCTTCTTACAGCCTGCATACACACGGACAAACTTTCGCAATAAATCTGTGCTCAGGAGCAAAAGTTTGCGTGTCAGTGGTGCAATTCGAAGAAACGAAGCCGGCGAGGGAGCAGCCTTTCGTCAGTTACGACGGCGATCCTCCGGCAACACGGGCAGACCTTCGATGGATTCACGGATCGATTCCGTTCTGGGGGACGGTTCCACCTGCAGCGCAGTTCGCAACAGGTCGCGACATCGACCATACACACGCAGTGCCTCGGCGCGTTCGCCAAGGTTCTGTAAACAGACCATGAGGCGCCGGTGGTAACGTTCGGACAGAGGCGCCAGGGCAATGGCATGTTGATAGTGCTTGGCCGCCTTGCGCCACAGCTCCCCGGCTTCGAGGCGTCTGCCCAGTTCATCCACTAGGTTCAGCAGACGGCAACGCAACCGCTCCTGATATCGTAGGGCCCACGGATGAGGGTTTTCCCGTTCCAGGAAATCGCCGCGGTAGAGATCCAGCAAGCGATCTCGCCTCGCCAGGAGGTCATCGAAGTTAGCTCGCCACGTGTGGGGCATTTTGTCTCTTGTCGTGCCGAGCAGCCGTTCGAAGCACCACACGTCGACCCAGCACACCATCGGATTCAGCGTCAGCCGACCGCCCTCAATGATTAGCGAATCGTCGGTGCCCAGAAGTCGGCGCAATCGCAGAAGGGTGGCATCGAAGACGCCACGTCCATTCTTGCTCTCGGCCTCTGGCCAAAGACCGTCAATCAATCTGGCGATCGCGACTTGACGTCCGCCAAAGGACAGCAGCGCCTGCAACAGCTCGACCGGTTTGTGCTGCAACTGGCTGGTTTCGGCAATGGGCCTGCCATCGACGACCACGCTGAAGCGCCCGAGCGCGTAGATTTTGACGGGCCATGGCCAGCAATTGGCCTCAAGACACGGCGGCTTGAGGCAACGCTTCCGGATCAGGCGGCGGGCGTACTCCGGGGCAATTCCGTGCACCAAGGCAAAGGCGCAAAGCCGCGCCATAACCGCCGAACGGAAGCTGTTGTGGTTGAGGTAGTCACTCGCGGCACCAACGCTGAAAGCCCTCTCGAGTGCTTCGACGCAACCCTGCTCATCGCCGATGTCCAGGGCGAACAGGGCCGCGCACAAGTCGGCCTGAAAAATCAGGATGCCACTGGCCATCGACGTGGCAACCTCGCGACCGCGCGCCAGCACCGGCCATGCCTCAGGCGTCCGACCCAGGGCATGCAGCACCTGCGCCCTGACGAGTTCCCCCAGCGCCTCCTGCTGCGGCCCGCCGTAGCGCCGGGAAATCGCATTGGCGGTTTCGATGTGCGTCAAGGCCTGCGCGCCTTCCCCATCATCCAGGCTGGCGAGGCTAGCGAGGTAGTGAAAGTGCGCGACGTCGATCTTGCGCTTCGAGTCGAGGGCCTTTTCAAGTCGCGCGAGAGCCGCACGACCGCGGCTGAGTTCACCGTTGTTCAGGCGCGCGTAGACCTGCAAGGCGCCGAGCATGAAATCCCACATGCGCAGGCGCTTCTCGCGCGCCAGTTTGCTGCCCGTCTCGGCGGCTGCGGCGGCTTGTTCGCTCTCGCCGCGGCTCCAGTGGTGCATCGAGCGAAGGGCCCAGAGCAGCGCCCCGGTCAGCGGCGGGAGTGTTGTTCCTGCCGGGGGTTCGATCGCCTTCATCAGTCGATCGAGTTTGGAATTCAGGCCGACCGCAACCGTGTAGTGTATTTGCAGGTTGCAGCCGAGCAGGATGCGCTGGTTGGGGTCCGCACAGGCCTCGATCTGCAACAAGAGGCGGTCGGCCCAGTGATGAATTGTCGGGTCCTGCGGACGACGGAAGTGCAAGGCGCCGAACATGCTGGCGGTAAAGCGCGCAGCGAGCTCATCGGCCGGCGCGCCAAATTCATCGAGGAGAGACTGCGCCTCGTCCAGCCATTGATCGAGCTTGCTGAAATCCGCCCATTCCAGGCAGATCAGATCGACGTTTGCCGACCAGGCGAGAAAGCAACCGCGACAAATATGACGTTCTCTGAACAGATGGTAGGCACGGGAGAAGCGCTGCTGGCCGGCCGGCGGATCAAACGGGAGCACAGCCGCGCCCTGCCAGTAGCTAAGCCACGCATCGCCGGCCACGGCATCTCCGGGAAGTGCGTCGAGCCAGGCCGACACGGTCCGATGCCAGCTCCGGTCGAGAAGATTCGACGCGTTTTCCACGATCAAACGCTGCAACTCGTCCCATCGGCGGCCAGCGATCAATACCTGCGCAGCGGCATCGACGTCGCCGCTTTGCGTCAGTAACGCGGCAGCCTGACGCACAATGCGAGCCAGATCTTTTCCCGGCAAATCGGACTCAGCGCGAAGTAGCAGGAATTCGCGCAGCAGGGGATGAAACTGGTAATGAAATTCACCATCGACGTCGTGCGCGGAAGTAAACAGGTTGTCGGTGTGCATCGCCGCCAGAATCTGGGTGGCTTCCGGGCTGTCGACAAGGGCGCAAGCCATCGCCGGCGTCATGCGCGGCAAGTGGGCCAGCTTGAGGAGGAAGCGACGAACCTCTTCGGACTGACAGTCGAAGACTTCTCTCGCCAGGTAATCGAAAAGTCCGCTGCCACTGGCGACCCGCCGGTTGGCAGCGGCAAAAGAGTCGGGGTTGTCGAGCTGCAGCAACAGCTTGAGCCCGGCAGGCCAGCCGCCGGTCACCTGGTGCAAGTGGCGCATCTGGTCGTCGCTGCGCATCCGGCGTCCGGTGGAGGCAAGTCGCTGCACTGCAATGGACTCATCCTCGGTGAACAAGAGCTCTTCCGCGTCCAGCACCGCCAGATAGCCGTTGGCCCGCAAACGCACGCTGTCGCCACCTGGCCGCGTACGGCTGGTAATGATCACGCGGACGTTTTCCGGCGCTTCGCGGATGGCGGCCCGAAGGAGCTTGCGAAAACCTGCGGAAGAAAGCGCTTCCTGAATGTTGTCCAGGACCAGGACGCGAAAACCCCTGGTACAAGCGTAGAGCGCCGCGAAGAAGCGGCTGAAGAAGGACGTCTCGGCAGCCTTCAGGGTCGGCGGAAGCGCAGGGAGTTGACTGCAGGCCCGCGGAGCAATGCGCGTGGCAGCAAGACCGAGGTAATGGCAACACGCCGCGGGATCGATATCGCCGCCGTCAACGTGGTACCAGAGGGCTGGCAAGTTCCGCGCACTGAGGTAGCTGGCGATCAAGGTCGTCTTGCCAGCGCCGGCAACGCCGCTCACCCACACCGCCGGATGTTCCAGACATTCGTCGAGGCGCTGAAACAAGCGCTCGCGAGGAAGCACGCGAGCGAGCCGCGGACGGCTCAACTTCGCCAAGCCTGGTGACCTCCCCCTGACGGGCATCCGATTTTTCGCTCATCTTCCTGTACCGGCAGTTCCGATACGGCGTTGAATGCTCAAAAACCTTGAAGACAACATAGCATTTCGGAGAACAGCAGGCAAGGCGATCAGGCTACCGGAGTCCAGGTAATTGGTATTTCTACGGGTCGGTGGCGAGCAGAGCGCGACAGCGATGTACCGTCAACCGTTTTGACGGGATTAGTGCTCGCCAGATGGTCATTGCCGGAGCAAACTTGGCCGACAATGACCTTCTCAATGAGCGCGTCCCACTTCCCGACGGGCGTCCGCCGAGCACGGATAATTCCGTGATCATGGATTGGGTGTGCACTCTACGCTAAGGCGCACCCCATACCGTTGGTTGTGCGCTACCGCTTGAGGTTCGCATGGCCGCGAACACCAGGAGTGCTTCACTACGCTTGTCTGGTTATACGGGACGGAATGCTGAGACGTGATTCGTACACAACCCTGGTGGCGGGTCGCCCGAGAAGAGCATGAAACCCTGTACCCCGTTCTGACAACCACACGCCCCTCAAAGCCGCTTCTGCAGATTGCTCACCGACAGCCACAGGGCGTAAGCGATCGCGACGATCAACAAGGGTGGCAGCAGCGAGGGCATCGGCAACGGCACGATCATCCAGACGGCAAGCCCTACCAGAACGCCCCACAGCACGCGCACTCCGAGGCTGTGTCGGATCGGGCTCTGGGCCACGAAGGAATACTTCCGGATTTCCCGCACGAGCTGGCCGTCGCTGTAGGCTGCCATCACCAAGGGGATGCCCGGCAGCAGCCATCCCATCAATACCTGCAGGCGGTAGGCGACCAAGCCGATCCACAACCAGGTCGCGACGATCCGGCCCTGCGCCCAAGCGCTGAGGTCGGAACTCCCAAAGGGTCCCTGCCCTGTCGATTGAGCGTCGATGATGAAGCTGCGAAAATCCGACGCCAGCGATTTTTCCAGATCGTCCAGGGTACGACCGTAGACATCGCTCTCACCCTTGCCAGCAATCGCGTAGACCTCTGCCCGTTCAGCGATCCAGGCATTGCGGATCACCGTCGGCGGAATGAACGCCCAGGTGGCCGCCATGAGCAGAAACAGGGCGCCGGCGACGAAGGTACTCCAGGTGTTGTCGGTGCGCGCAGGCCTCATGGCTGCGTCAGCAGGATGGGAAACCGTCCCTTGAGCGTCCCGGCCGCCCGAAAGTCGGGCGATAAAATGCAGCGGCGGCAGTTCACCCAGCATCGCCGCCCGGAAAAAATTCCGCCTCCGCCTCCATGATCTGTTCCTGATAAGACGCGGTGTATTCGTCCTGCACGTGGCTATCGACGTTGTGCCCGTAGCGCAGAGCCATCGAC
>Ga0078784_17_pt10 | contig 13750 bp, 9 predicted proteins | sample CanAccphospTypeI_FD_67364 | JGI IMG/M metagenome (GOLD analysis project Ga0078784, IMG submission 67364) | Unknown Accumulibacter genome from EPBR bioreactor metagenome | reverse complement strand
CGAGCAGGCCAGGATCATTCAATTACGTGGTGGAAAGGGTGACCGTCAGCCCCACCGGCCTACGCATCGACATGAAGGCGGCGGGCATGAGGGACTTGATCCAGTCGGTCATGCCAGGGAGGAAGGCCGCGTGATGGCTGCTGATGTCATTTCTGTTGATCTGCCAATGACCTTCAAGAAGCGTGGCGGGCGCAAGGTGATCGTTCTACCCGATGGCACGCACGGCAACCCGATGCCGATGGCGACCATCGACAACACCATGATCAAGGCGGTCGCGCGGGCATTTCGCTGGCAGAAACTGCTGGAGAACGGTACCTACGGGTGTCTGGACGAAATCGCCAAAGCAGAGCGCATCGGACCTTCGTTCGTGAGTCGTGTGATCAGATTGGCGTTGTTGGCACCAGACATCGTAGAAGCGATTTTGGCGGGCAAACAGCCTGCGAGCCTGACGTTGAAGGACTTGATGCTGCCATTTCCGGTGGAATGGTCTGGGCAGCGAGCGCAGTTCGGAATTGGTGCTGCGGGCTGAGTCTGCCGTGCGGTATCCGGCGGCGCTGCTCCTCGCTTACAATCGTCATCAACACCGCCCTCGACGCTTCAGCCAGGCCAGTTAAGGGCGCCAGACAAACCCGATTACACACTACCGGTGCGCCTGCATGCCTATCGCAAAACGTGGTCACGTCATCGCATCGCTCACGGATTGGGAGACGTATGGCAATCCGAAGGCTTCTTACCACTGGATTGATGGGAGGAGTGCCAAAGAAGTTGCCCGTGCTTGGCTGGTGGGAGGAGGAACGGCTTTGCCACCTGAAGTTGCCAGTTGCTTGGCAGCCCACAGCAGGTTTGGAGCGGTTCTATCTTGGGAAGCTGAGCCAGAAGCAAAGCTACGTTTCGACAACTTTCCCGGTGAGCCGAGGAATAGCGACCTCGCGGTCTATGTGACCGACGCAATCGGTCCCTACCTGCTTGCTGTCGAGGCCAAGGCGGACGAGCCATACGGAGACACAGTCTCGAAAACGCTGGCCGATGCACTCGAACGCCGCCTTGAGAATCCGCGGTCCAACGGGGTCGCCCGTGTTGAACAGCTGGCCCGTTCCTTGTTCAGTCCGCGCGTTAAAGGCGAACCACGGCTAGGCGACCTGCGCTACCAACTACTCACAGCCTGCGCTGGCGCGGTGTCTGAGGCAAGGCGAAAGGGTTACTCCCGCGCCGTCATGCTCGTGCATGAATTCGTCACGAGTGAGACACAGCCTGGCAACCACAAACGCAATAGCTCTGACCTATCGGCGTTCGTTTATCGGCTTTCTGGAGGCGGGACGACAGAGGTGGCAGACGACCGTCTCGTTGGTCCCTTCATCGTGCCGGGTGCCGCCGAAGTGGAGTTGTTTATTGGCAAGGTCGTGCGCCGTCTCGGGACCAGCGGTCCGCAGTCGGATGCGTGGCGTGGTCAGGGCAGAGAGAACAGTTTGGGGTTGGTGGCGTAGCGTAGCTCGCCGTTAATGACCCTATCCTTGCCTGCCGAGAAGAAAGGCAAGGGCTGAAACCGAGGGCGGCGTACCCGCTGGGTTCGAGGCGGATCGAAAAGGAGAAATGGTATGGGTGTTTCAGTCGTCACAGGTGCAAATCGTGGGATCGGTCTCGAACTCGCACGGCAGCTCAAAGCACGCGGAGCGATCGTGGTTGCAGTGTGTCGCAAGAGCTCGCCGGAGCTCGACGCGCTCGGAGTGCGTGTCGAATGCGATATCGACGTCACTGAGCCTGCAGCTTGGTCGAAGCTCGCCGAATGCCTCGCACACGACGACATTGACCTCCTGGTCCAGAACGCCGGCCTGCTCATTGCCGACTCACTCGAAGATGTTGATCTTGACGCGGTGCGCGCGCAGTTCGAACTCAACGCCATCGCGCCGCTCTTTCTCACGCGGGCACTCGCCTCGCGTCTTCATCCAGGCTCGAAGGTCGCGCTCATTACCAGTCGCATGGGCTCCATCGCCGACAACAGCTCCGGGCGCTACTACGGCTATCGTATGAGCAAGGCGGCGCTCAATGCTGCCGGTGTCTCTCTAGCCCACGACCTCAAACCGCGAGGGGTCGCCGTCGTCATCCTGCATCCGGGCGCCGTGCGCACCGAGATGACCGGCGGCCAGGGTATGATCGAGACGGACGAGTCTGTTCGCGGGCTCTTGCAGCGCATCGACCAGCTCAAACTCGAGACCACCGGACGATTCCTCCACCAGAATGGCGAAATCCTGCCGTGGTAAGACCGCGACCCGGGTCCCCGGTTGTGCTGGCAAATGGCGTCGTTGTGCGAACGGACGGGAGAGCGCCGATCCGACGATCCAAATGTGGTCAAGCTGGCGGAAACCTCGGGCAGCGGCTTGAAACGCATCGAGATGACGTTGTTTTCGGCCGGCTGAAAGCTTGCGGCGATCGGTTTGAATACAGGCAGTATTTTGGCTGACAGAACGACGGCCGTTGAGCACGTAACGCGATCGACGTCGGGCCGCTTGCGGCCAGGAGCGGCCATAGCGACGGTCGAAAAATGACCGCATCGAACGGCGGCTAAGTCCTACCAAAGCAGACTGTCGTCCGCGCGCGCCGTCAGACTCTTGGTCGGCCAAAGCGGCTGTTGCTGATTACGCGAAATCAGACTGCAAAACGACAAGTTGCAGACGTTCGTTTGAACCCATAAATTGACCGTCAGCGTTCTGGGCGTTTGGCGCCAAAAGAAATACACTCTCATCTTGCATACTGTTTCAACCTACTGCCAGCCTAACAATGCCTTCGTAGAGAGTTCAGGAGAGCCATGTCTGACTATGACTTCAAGCCGCTAAATGACAAGGAGTTTGAAATCCTATGTGCCGATCTTATAGGCGAGGTGGAAGGCACTCGGATTGAACGGTTTAAGGTAGGTAGGGACGCTGGCGTTGATGGCCGGTTTTTTGCCAGTGAAGGCAAAGAGGTGATCCTGCAGTGCAAACATTGGTGTAACACGCCGTTGAGGCAACTCGTCTCCGCGCTAGAAACCAAGGAGAAGCCAAAGCTCGATAAATTGAAGCCTAATCGATATTTACTTGCAGTTTCTAACTCGCTTTCACGCGCAGACAAGAAGACGATCTACCGTGCTCTTACCCCACATATCGCTTCAGAAAGCGACATTTATGGAAAAGAGGACCTAAACGACTTACTCAAAGGTAAGCCTCACATTGAACAAAAGCACTACAAGCTTTGGCTTCATAGCTCCAGCGTTCTTAGGCACATCTTTAACAGCGCTATTGTTGGTCGAAGCGCTTTTTCGCTTCAAGAAATAATACGTTCGTCATCGCGCTATGTTGTAACCGCAAACCACCAGGCAGCGCTGAATATATTAGCCAAGCTAGGGGTAGTCATAATTACAGGCGAACCCGGAGTTGGAAAAACAACACTGGCGGACCACCTATGCCTACATTACGTCGTCCAAGATTTCGTCTATCTAAAAGTTGCCGACGACATTCGAGAAGCGGAGTCAGCATTTGATCCAGAAAATAAACAGGTCATTTACTTTGATGATTTTTTAGGGCGCAATTATCTGGACGCCCTTAGAGGACACGAAGGTAGTCACATTACGCAGTTCATTCGACGGGTAGCAGCTAACAAGAATAAGCGATTCGTACTTACCTCAAGAAGTACGATATTGAACCAAGGCAAGTTCCTAATTGACAGCCTTGAGCACAGCAATATTCATCGAAACGAATATGAAATAAAGATTCAGTCACTTACTAAACTAGATAAAGCGCAGATTCTTTACAACCATATTTGGCATTCAGGCCTTGATAACGAGTACGTTGAGGAACTCTATTTCGATCGGCGGTACCGCCAAATCATTGGGCATAAGAATTTCAATCCACGTTTGATCAGTTTGGTTACTGATGTTACGAGACTAGATGCATATCCACCAGCCGACTATTGGAAATACATCGTTCATTCACTAACCAATCCATCCCAGGTTTGGGAAAATCCGTTCGTCGTACAGCATGATGACTTCGCACGCGCAATCATATTTCTGGTTGTGCTGAATGGGCATGCTATTGATGAAAGCACCCTCGCTGAGGCATATCACCGATTTATCGCATTGCGCGAAAATCAGCATCTTCATGGCCGGCACGAATTCCAGTCCAATATCCGACTACTTACCGGATCATTTCTCAATAGGGCGATTTCTTCGCATGGACCATCGACAATTGACCTTTTCAATCCATCCATTGCTGATTACGTATTGAGGCGATATGCAGGAGATCTGGTTGCATTGCGTCTTGGTTTCCAGAGCCTTAGAACTCTCCGATCAACGATAACGCTGGTAAGCCTTCAAGGTGATGATTTGCTGTCTAGCGCAAATGCAAAGGCCATTTGCGAGGCATTGTTTGAACATTTCGCCGTCGTTAGGTTTGAGGCAGTAAGCGTCGCTTATATCTCGGCGCTCTTTAATGTCTATAAAAGATGTGATGGCTTAAAGAGCTCATCGTACTCAGCGTTGCGAGCAGCTGTCATTTTCATTCTCAACGAAGGCATGGGCGAGGCCACTGATGACTCTTTTGAAGTCATTGAGTGGGGATTAGACCAACTCATTGTGACACCCGTGCAGGCTATGAGCTTTGTTTCGGCCAACATTGAACAAGCTGAATCTGCGACAGAAATCAAAGCTATGACATCGCTTTTGTTGGCGATTCCTGACGAGACACCAGGGTATGACCAGAACGCACAGGTCGCAAAGGAACACGTTCTAGATTTGGTTTCGGACTGCTTTTCAGATTTCATAGATGTGGACTTTGCTTTTTCCAGAGTTGAGTACGGCGACGTTCAAGCCGCTAACAACGAATTGACGAAACTAGTTGAACAAAAACTCGTTGATTTCGGAATAGATGTCTCTGACAGCGACATTGCCCGTGTTGTCGATTACTATGACGTTGCTGATGGGTTGAATAGCTATTTTGAGAACTCTTACGATGGCGATGACGGGGAGGCAGACGGCCCAAGAATGCACGCTGTCGATGAAATCGAAGAACTATTTGATAGAGGCTGAGAAACGTCGTATCGGCCAAGGTCGGCATCCGGCCACATTCCTGACGAAATGTGTGAGGTTAGCCAATGACAGCTGTGGCCAAGAACGAGGCCGACCTCAAGTTCTGCGAAAGGCAGCTTGAGGATTGGTAAGCCGCCGTAGCACTTGGAGACGTCATCAGACGGGTTTGGGTCGGAAGGCGGCATAGCCCACAGTAGCGACGGCCCTGCATCAGTTGTGCCCCGATGAAAAGTGACCACGCGGCTACCGCTCTCTCGCCACCAGACGTTCTTTCAGTTTTGACCAGCGCCGTTCCACCTGCTTGCCCTTGACCGCCATGGCCAGCGCTCTCTTCTGGCCAACCAGCACCACCAGCCTCTTGCCACGCGTGATGCCCGTGTAGATGAGGTTGCGCTTCAACATCATGTAGTGCTGGGTCGAGATCGGAATGACCACCACCGGGTACTCAGAACCCTGCGACTTGTGGATCGTCGTTGCGTAGCAGAGCACCAGTTCGTCGAGTTCGCCAAACGGATAAGTCACCACCCGGCCATCGAAGGCCACGGCGAGTTCCTCTTCCTCCTGATCAATGCCGGTGACGAAACCGATATCGCCGTTGAAGACATCCCGGTCGTAGTTGTTCTCGATCTGCATCACCTTGTCGCCCACGCTGAAGCGGTTGCCGAACTTATCAACACTGTGCTCGCCGGGCGGGTTGAGCACCGCCTGCAAAGCCTGGTTGATACCGCGGGCGCCGGTGATGCCCCGGTTCATCGGGCACAGCACCTGAATGTCGCGAATCGGATCGACCTTGAACTTCCGCGGCAGCCGCGTCTGCACCAAATCCACCACGGTTTGCGCGATGACTTCCGGCTCCTCGGCAGCGACGAGGTAGAAGTCCGAGGCTTCTCCCTTCTCTGGCTGGCTGGGAAACACGCCTCGGTTGATCTGGTGGGCACTGCGAACGATGCGCGATGTCGCCGCCTGGCGGAATACTTCAGTCAGCCGGATGACGGGAACCGCTCCTGAGTCGATCAGATCGGTGAGAAATTGTCCGGGGCCGACCGAGGGCAGTTGATCCACGTCGCCAACGAGAATCATCGCTGTGCTGGTGGCCACCGCCTTGAGCAACTGGTTCGCCAGGGGCACGTCGATCATCGAGCATTCGTCGGCAACCAGAAGATCGCATTCGAGAGGATTGTCCGCGTTGTGCTTGAACTGACCGTTGAGCGGATTGACCTCCAACAGGCGGTGGATCGTCTTTGCTTCCAGTCCTGTCGATTCGGAGAGACGCTTGGCTGCTCGTCCGGTGGGCGCACACAGCAGAGGCTTGACGCCCTTGACGGTCATGATGGTCAGAATCGAATTCACCAGGGTGGTCTTGCCGACGCCGGGTCCGCCGGTGATCACCAGCAGCTTGGAAGACAGTGCGAGACGGATGGCTTCCTTTTGGCTGTCGGCTAGTTGGATGGCGAGCTTCTGCTCGACCCAAGGGATGGCTTTGTCGGCATCGAAGTCAGGAAGGGTCGTCCCGCCCGTTTTGAGGCGCTGTATCTGGGCGGCGATCGACTGCTCGGCGTAGTACAGCGGCGCAAGGAACACGCAGGGTTTGCCTGCGACGGTGTCGGGCAACAGCACTTCGTCGGTGATTTCCTGAGCGATCGCTGTCTCGATGATGATTCCGGAATGTCGAGCAGCTTCACCGCCAAGGGCACCAGTTCTGCATAGGGCAAACCGCAGTGGCCCTGGCCTGATGCTTCGGTCAGCGCGTAAGAGATGCCGGCCTGGGCGCGCAGGGGAGAATCCTTGGCGATGCCGATCTTCTGGGCAATCGTGTCCGCGGAGAGAAAGCCGATGCCGCGAATGTCCTGGGCCAGGCGGTAGGGGTTTTCGGTGACGATCTCGATGGCGCCCTGGCCATAGGTCTTGAAGATGCGCACCGCTCGGGAAGTGGATACCCCATGCGCGTGCAGGAAGACCATGATGCTGCGAATGATCTTCTGGTCGGCCCAGCCGGAGGTGATCCTTCTGGCGCGGACTTCGCCGATGCCGGGAATTTCGCGGAGACGCTCTGGCGACTGCTCGATGACGTCAAACACCGCCGCACCGAAGGACTTCACCAGCTTGCCGGCATAGACCGGGCCAATGCCCTTGACCATGCCTGAACCGAGGTAGCGCTCAATGCCGGTCAAGGTGGTCGGCGGCGAGATTTTGACGAAGACGGCGCGAAATTGCCGGCCATGCTCGCGATCGGTGACCCAGCTGCCGGAAGCAGAAGCGTATTCGCCGGGAGAAACGACGGGGGCGTGGCCGATGAGGGTGATCAGTTCTCGCTCACCCTTCACTTTCAGGCGTAGAACACAGAAACCGTTCTGCTCGTTGTGGAAGGTGACGCGTTCTACGAGGCCGGCGAGGCGGTCGAGTGTGGCGGCGTCAGACATGGAGGGGCGTCGTCAGGCAGCCTGCTGAAGTGGTGCGTTCTTGACTGACGCCTGGACGCGTTTGCGCAGCTCCTTGCCAGCCGTGAAGTGGGGTACATATTTCGCGGGTACCGGAACCGCTACCCCGGTTCTTGGATTGCGGCTGTTCCTCGCTGGATGGTAGTTCAGACGGAAGCTGCCGAACCCCCGGATTTCAACGCGATCTCCTTGCGCAAGGGCGCGCACGATGGCGTCAAGGATTTCCTTTACGGCGATGTCGGTATCCTTTACCGTCAGCGTCGGAAAGCGGGAGGCGATGGTAGCGATCAGATCAGCGCGGGTCATGGTCTGCATTCTACCGTCAGGGCTCGTTTTGCCCTGCGTCGGCGGAGTGGAAGCGTTTGCATAACGGCCGGAAGCGGAGGTGACGTTGAAGGATCAGATGGCACGGTTTTCAGTGTAGTGATCGCGGGAGAAAGTTGAATCGGGGATGGGTCGATGATGCTTCGGTGGTCTACCTCAAAGAAAGGCGTGGTGCCGCCATAGTCGTCGCTTACAATCACCATAGGCCTCACCTCTCGTTGGTTCAGGGTAGGAAGTTTTCCTACCGGCGGACGATCGTGTCCGCTACACGATATGCGAGAAATCCTGCCTCGAAATTCTGTGCCATATGGCCTCAACCGCGGGCGGCGGTAGAAGAAGTAATAGTGAGAAGTCGCCTGCCGGGAGTCCGAAACATCAAACTCAAGAACCCAGGGCAAACGCGCCAAGACCCGAAAGCCCGACCGGTCGCTGATCCAGGGAGATGTCTTCTTGATTGACGTGCCTACCCTTCCAGTTGAAGTCAACCGCACTTTTTCGCCTTTCAAAGAAGCGGATTCGGGCGAGCCAGACATTGAATTCTGGTTCCGACACAACGATGGATACGGAGTCAGTTGGAACGATCTCATCGGGAAGCGGCTGGTGGTCGTTGTCGGCGAAGCTGGGATTGGCAAGACATACGAGTTCCATGCTCAGGTACGGCGACTCCGGTCGGCCAACAAGGCGGCCTTCTTTATTCCGCTGAACCTTCTTGTACACCCAGATGATTGGGTGATCGCCCTCGGTGAGGACGCAAGCCTGTTCGAACACTGGAAGAGCAGCACGGACGAAGGGTACTTCTTCCTCGATGCGGTCGACGAAGCTCGGCTGACCGGGCCGACTGCTCTGCGGCGGGCGCTGGCCTGTATGAAGCGCGTGCTTGTCGGCCAGACTGAACGTGCGTCGCTGTTCGTGTCGAGCAGAGTCAGTGACTGGAACCTCAGCCAGGTGCGGCACTTAATTGAGCAGGAGCTTGTCCTGACGGTCCCGGTACCGCTGTCGAACCGAACTGACGATTCTACTGACGTCGTGCCACAGGACGCGGCATCCGGCAAAGCCGTTGCAGTACCTCTTGTCGCTTACTACCTCGACGGTTTATCTGTCGATGCAGCCAAACAGCTCGCAGGGCACTATGGCGTACAGGCAATCAGCGAGTTCTGGGAAGCAGTGGAGGATGGAGCCTATGAGTTCCTCGCAAGTCGACCGCTGGACCTGGAATGGATGGCTTCACGCTGGAACAGCGCCGGGGAGCTGGGTACCTTCATGGAGTTGCTGGAGGATGCCGTCACCAACCGGCTACGGGAGAAGAACCCCGGTTACGTCGACGCCGGCGTTGCGCTATCTCCCGACCAACTACGTTCCGGGGTAGAGGCATTGGCCGCCGCAAGCGTTCTGTCGGGCAATGCCTATTTCCAAGTCGAGATTGGAGTTGCTCCACCCGGAGTGATCACTCTTGGCGACCCTCTGCCCGACTGGAAGCCCGACGAGTATCAGCGGTTACTGGGTTCCGCGATCTTCGACGAAGGGACCTACGGGAGGGTCCAGTTCCACCACCGTGCCCTTCGGGAATACCTGGCAGCATGGTGGGTGAAGCGACGGCTGGATGTGGGCTTGCCCTTCGGCGACGCATGGGCACTGTTCGTCGGAACACCCTACAGCGAGGAAATCCTCCTGCCGTCCCGTCGACCCGTCTTGTGCTGGCTCTCGGCGTTGGACGCAAGAGTGCGTACACGCGTCATCCGGGCATTTCCCGAGATGGTCATCTTCGAGGGTGACCCTCAGCAATGGAGCGTCGACGACGTCGTGGGGGCTTTTGCAGGGTATCTGGATCGCGTGAAGTCAGGTTTCCGAGCCGATTGGAATAATGATCCGTCAGAGTTTCGCCGGGTTGCCAAAACGATTCCGCCTGCGCAGCTTTCGACCTGGATAGAAGCGTATCGAGGAGATCTGGAGGTGCTGGTCAAGCTGCTGACCGTGATTAAACATGGTCGAGTGACGGTTTGCGCAGATCAAGTTTTTGCGATGTACCGAGACAGACAGAACGTTGCACAGCTGTTGGGGCCTTCGCTTGATACCTTGTCAACAATCGCGACCTCTGACCATCGCGCAGAGATTACCGAAGACCTGCTTGCTGGTCGGCTGGCCGGGAATGAAAGGATCGCAGCAGGAATCCGGGCCGTCGGTCTAGCGCATTTCACTTCCGATCACCTGCTAAATACTCTTGCGCAGACCCGCTCGGAGAATCGCTACGGCGGCGGTGCCATGGCATCGATGGTAACGTCAGACCTCCTGCCAAAAGCAACCCTGCAAGAGGCGACGTTGCTGCTCGCAGCCGTTCTTACACGCCTGCCTGAGCTTGACGCGCATGCTCTTGCATGTCGATCCGAGACCGAGGACAACCGCGATGGATGGATGCTGTCGGTCTTGCCGGACGTGCTTCTCAAGTGCCTCAACCTATCGCCATCGTGTGACACGGACAGCATCGCGCTAATGAAGTGCGCGGCCCTTGCCACGGAGAAGCTCAGACACACGCCGTATGCCAATGAGCAGGACTTCCAAGACCTTCGCGCCGCGGTTGCTAGGTTTCCGGAGCTTCGCCAGGAAGTCGCGCTTGGGATCGCCCTCTCGGAGATGCCACGGGGAATCTCGATACTAATAACTGGGACATCGGGGCTGGTTCGCCTGGATCAGGCGGATCTGGATTGGCTTGTAAAGGCAGCAAATGAAGCGAGTGCCGACCATACGGAGCGCAATATTTGGTATCGCATTGCCGCGGATATCGCCTTGATGTTTCTCCGAGGAAGGGCCAGAAACAAGGTGCTAAACGAACTGGCCAGCGGCCCGGACACAGAGCTGCGGCGCAATGAGAACCATCGGGCAAGGTTGGAACGGGTACAGGTGGTGCGCACTCGGCGAGGCTGGACACATCAGAACTTGGCGCAAGAGAGAGTGACGTCGGCACGCGAGGTGAGCGAAAGCGAAAGCAACAAGGCTGCCTTGTTGAAGAAGATCTCTGGAATTCAGGATGGCTCTGATTACAACCTGATCGTATGGCTCGTTCGTCATGCAGTCGCGAGCGACCAAACAAACCGGTACACGAAGGTGAGCGTAAACGCGATCCATCGTGAATTCGGGCCTGAGATTGGGACCGCTTTCGACGAGGGGCTTGCCCAAGCCTGGAGGCACATCGATGTGCCGGATTCGACGGCATACCTGGACAACAGCGTGCCATGGTTGGGAATCGTCGGACTGGCCAGTGCGAATCACGCCTTCCGAACCGGGCTGCGCACCACGGAGTTGACGAAAGAGGAACTCGCCAGAGTCGTTCGCTTCTGCGTGTGGGAGCCTCGTAGCCTCGAGCCCTGGTTCACAGAGCTCGCGCAGAATCGTCTGGATCAAGTCTGCAGCGCACTGGCGCCGTGGTTCGATTTCGAGCTCGCGCTGAGCACCGAGGCTCCGGTTCGACGAGTCATCAACATGGTTTTGGCTGGACCTGTGTCTCTCCAAGAGGCAATACTACCGAGGGTCGTCAAGGCTATTCGCGAGGGAGCGATTCCAAATGAAGAACGACGACGAACGTTGGTATTGGCGATTGCTGATGCCCTTCCTACTGGACGCGATTTCATGGGGGAAGTTGCAGCAAACGCGCTTGAGGTAGGTTTCACAGCTTCGCCCCAACGCTTCGAAGCCGGCTGGTTCCGCGACTGGGCGAGCATAGATTTCGCCGGTGCGTGGAATGGGTTGATGGAGCATCGCGACAAAGGGCGTTTTGCTAAGGACGAACTCGTTGAACAAGTTTCGGCCGTGTTGGACGGAAACAGCCAATTTTGGAACCAGCAGGCGGGAGACGAGAGAAAAGCCTCAGCGCTTGCCGCATTGTTCGGACTGGCCGACGAGTACCTTCGTGATCTAGAGAAGCGCACGACCGCTCAGCCGGATGCCGACAGACTGTCACCTAGGAGAAAGGTGCTAGAGCTGTGGAATCGGATCCCAGATATGCTATCGACTTGCGGAGGCCCGCGCGCATACGAGGCGCTGATGAGCCTTGCCAAGGGTTGTGGTGAGCCTATGCATGCCGCGCGGATAAGATCACAGGCTTACCAGCAAGCCGCACGGGAAGCCGAGGACGCCACGCGGATCTCGGCGGCCGCACTACCGTCAATAGGCGAACCCTACATTCGCGAAGCACGTACGGAAGGAGAGTTGTTCCTGCAGGTCATGGCGCGGCTGGTAGAGATCGCCGATGGCATCGAGAAGGGACCGTTCAGCGAGCGCGGCTTGTTCCCTGCAGGGGTCGTTGAGAAGCAACTTCAGCTTTGGCTTGCGGCTCGCCTGGAAGATACGCCGCGTCGAAGCTTCACGGCCCGCTTCGTGGTCACGCGCGAACCGACTGTCGACGCCGACAAGCGCACCGACATTGAGGTCTCCAGTAAGGTTGGCAAGGTCTGCATCGAGATCAAACCCCTCGACAAAAACAGAAGAAGCTATTCGGCTCAGAGCCTGGCCGAAGACACTTTGGGAAGACAACTCCTGGAGCAGTATCTGCGAGGCAGGAACAGTCAGCACGGAATTCTGGTCATCTTTCGGCTTGACTCGAAGCGTTGGCAAATTCCGAGGCGCAAGGGCAACCGACCGTTTGGAGAGCTTGTTGATTACCTCAGAGAACAGGCACGCAACGTGCTTGCAAACGATTCGCAGATCTTGGGGCTTGAGGTACTCCCTATCGACTGTACGGCACCGTCTTGAGGTAGGTTCCGCACTTTCCATGGATTCAGACTCTCGCGATGGGTCTGCGTCGAATGTCCATAGGACACATTGGCCGGTTACGGGACATAGGCTAGCGCGTCGAGTACGGCGGCGGCGTCAGCATTACGCCCGGGAAGCCAGGACAATCAGGCTTGATCGATACTGCCCACCTCCGAACAGATCGATCGTGACGAAAGCGCCGGCGAGCAGGGAAAGCACGCGCCCGGGTGCCGAACGCGGACGAGAATCGATGGCACCGGAAGTGCTCGTGAGTCAAGCAGCCAAAGGCAAGACAGTCGAGCGACACCTTGAGAGAAGGGAGCCTCCGAAAATTCATTGCGCGGGAAACTAAGCCCTGGCCAACAGTTCTCGGCCGCCTCTACACCACCAGAAATTTCGCGGTGGCGTATCTGTCTGACCCAAAGCACATGCCCGAAAACCACCCGTCAGCCTATGTCAGTTTCTGAAGCAAAAACAACGGCTTAAAAGTTCTGCACTAAAATCGCGAAGTCACGAGGTTTCGAGAGAAACGGCCCGTAAGAACCGAGAAATGACATTTGTGGGGTGGCGAGGTCAACAGGTATAAACGAAAAACCCCGCAGAACATGGCGTCCGGCGGGGTGATCGTTTTTGTCGCAGAGCTTTGCTGCGACTTTCCTGGCGGGCCAGTGGGGATTCGAACCGTTGGTACCGTTTCGAGACGAGATGACTCGATACACACGTCGCCTTCGGCCTGATTGCCGATCAGCGGCACCCCTGACACCGTCTGAGGCATGACCATCTGAAGCGACCGATGCATTTCGTGGTGACGCCCAAGGACGATTCCCGTGCTTCCCCACGCGATCGCTGCCTACCGCAACGAGGCTGGTGACGACACTACAACACTTGCCGCCTCCACCCAAAATACAGCGATCAGGCGCGACTGCGACACCACTCTCACCCGCTGAACCTTCCCCCTTCGAGGAAAAGCCTCAGCATCGCGTCCTCGCCAGCCGACAAAACGGGCACGATCGCGCATGCGACACGTTCGGCTCGTAGATGTACATGGCCTGGCACCTTGCACACCGCTCCCAGCCGACGATCCGCGATCGCACATCCCTGATCGCGTACCACGCGGCGTTGATGTCCAGGCCAGCGCTGCCGACACGACCATGCACTTCCCACGCCGACAACAACATCGCTGCAGTGG
>Ga0078784_16_pt131 | contig 14224 bp, 10 predicted proteins | sample CanAccphospTypeI_FD_67364 | JGI IMG/M metagenome (GOLD analysis project Ga0078784, IMG submission 67364) | Unknown Accumulibacter genome from EPBR bioreactor metagenome | reverse complement strand
TCGGGCGCGGCGACGATCGTGCCGCAGCCTTTCAGGACCGCCAGTGCCCGATACCGGCTGGCGAGTTCGAGCGCCGCACCCGCGCGATCCGCCTGCACCTGCGCGGTGTCGCCGGCGAGCAGGCGCGCGGCCTCGGTCGGGTGGGGCGTAAGCAGGGTCACGGCGCCGCGGTGCGCGCGCGCGCGCACCGCTTCCTGCAATCGCGCCTCTCTGGCCAGCATGTTCAGCGCATCGGCGTCGAGCAGCAGCGGCAGCTCCAGGGCGCAGGCGCGCAGCAGCAGCTCGCACGCTTCGTCGCTGCCGCCCATTCCCGGGCCACAGGCGAGTGCGCTCAACGCGGTGGTCAGCAACGCCTCGGGACGGCGCAACATGAGCTCCGGCTGCAGCGGATCGAGCGCCGGCGCTTGCGCGTCGATCAGGCCGAGATAAACGCGCCCGCTGCCCAGCTTCAGCGCCGCGCGTCCGGCGAGGAAAACGGCGCCGACCATGCTGCTCGCACCACCAAGCACGCCGGCGTTGCCGAAGCTGCCCTTGTGGGTGTTCTTGGCGCGCGGACGCAGCCAGGCGGCAAACAGATCGCTGCCAATGGTGCGCGCGCTGGGCGGCGCCAGGCGCTCGGCATGCAGCTCGAGCGCGGCGTGGGTGATGCTGCCGCAGTACTCGGGGCCGTCGCCGGTGAACAATCCCGGCTTGCCGGCGATGAAGGTAATCGTGTGGCTGGCACGAATCGTCTCGCCGCAGCGTCTGCCGGTATCGGCGTCGAGGCCGCTCGGGCAGTCGAGGGCGAGCAGGGGACAATGGTGGCGCAACGCCAGCGCGTTGGCCGCCGTCACCATTGCGGCGAAGGGACCGCTGACCGGGCGCTGCAGGCCAATCCCGAACAGGCCATCGACGATCAGCGACCAGCGCGGACCGGAAGGAATGGCCTCCAGCGCACTGCCGCCGTCGTCGTCGAAATCCCGATACGCGGCGGCGGCGTCCTCAGGCAAGCGACTGATTTCGCCGAGAAAAACGACGCTCACGGCGAAGCCGCGCTGGCGCAAGTGACGAGCGGCAACGAAAGCGTCGCCGCCGTTGTTGCCCGGGCCGGCGAGAATCAGCACCGCGCCGCCTTCGAAACGTGACAGCGAAGTGGCCAGGTCGGCTGCCGCCTCCCCTGCACGCTGCATCAGCGGTTGCGCGGCGGCAGCGGCCTCAATGCGCCGCAAGTCGGCGGCGCGATAAAGCGGTTCGGATCGGATCGGTGTGGTCATCGTTGGATACTAGCCCAGAAGAGGATTGAACATCTGCCGCGCGGCAAGCACCGTTTGGCAATGGATGCGCACCGTGTCGTCGATGTCGCGTGCGTAGCCGCCGGCCATGGCGATGGCCACCGGGACAGCGCGCTGGCGGCAGGCGGCAAGCACCATTTCGTCACGCGCCGCCAGGCCCGCGAAGCTCAGCGCCAGTCGCCCGAGACGGTCGTCATGGTAGGGATCGGCGCCGGCCAGGTAGATCACCAGTTGCGGACGGGCAAGCGCGAAGACACGTTCGAGCGCGCCTGCCAGTTGCTCCAGGTACGCCGCATCGCCGGTCGCGTCGGGCAATTCGATGTCGAGATCGCTGCTCGCCTTGCGAAAAGGGAAATTGCGCGCACCGTGCATCGAAAAAGTGAAGATTGCTGGATCGTCGGCACAGATGCTCGCCGTACCGTTTCCCTGATGGACGTCAAGGTCGATCACCGCGATGCGCTGCAGCAGACCCTCGGCCCGCAGCGTGCGGGCAGCCACCGCCGCGTCGTTGAAAACGCAGAATCCCTCGCCATGCGCCGCATGCGCGTGGTGCGTCCCGCCCGCCAAATTGACCGCGCAGCCGGTGTCCAGCGCCGCCCGGCAGGCGGCCATCGTCGCCCCCGCCGAACGCCGCGACCGTTCGACCATGCCCGGGCTCCACGGAAAACCGATGCGCCGCACCTCGGCAGCGCTCAATTCCCCCGCGCTCACCCGCGCGACGTAAGCCGCGTCGTGGGCACGGCAAAGCTCTTCGGTCGTGGCGGCCTCCGGGGTCTCGAAGTCGCCGTGAACAAAGGCGCCGGAAGCACGCAAGCGCTCGCGCAGGCGCGCGTACTTTTCCATCGGAAAACGATGGCCGGCGGGTAGCGGCAGGACGAAGACGTCGGTATAGAAGAGTTTCACGAGGACGGCCAACGGGAAAGGCAGCCCGATTCTAGCCGACGTGGGTTGCCACGGGCCGCTGGAGATCGTCCGATGAATCGGGCTCCTCCCGGCCGCCACGGGCAAAATCGGGGACGTGCCGCGAGAGCGGCCCCGCTTGGACAGGTGATCTTGACGCAGGGGACGCACCTCGACAGTTTGAACTTGTGCCCTTGAGCAGGGGTCAAGACCCCGACTTGCGCGCCAGTGGTGGTCGGACTTGAAATGACATTGGCGATTATTTTGGATGACACTTTTTTGTTAGAGGTTGCCTGACGATGCACATCTCCGTTCTATGCATGCTGTTTCTCGTAATCACGCCAACGATCGGAAACGCCCAGATTTCATTCGACAGCCTGAAGGAAGGCGCCGCCCGGGCAGCCAGTGCGGTCGGCGAAACGACGGGAAGTGCGGTCGATGCCGCCGGAAAAGTCGCGGGAAAGGCCACCGGAGCGCTCAAGGAGAACGTCGATGGCACCACGGAGAGCCTGGGAGACGAGGCGACGCCCGAAGCGACGCGTGCCAAGCTCGATGCAATGGCGAGAAGGACGCTGGCGCGGCTGTTCGCGGAGCAACCGGATAGCCGCGACCTGTTCGATCGCAGCGCCGGTTACGCGGTGTTCGACAAACGCGAAGCAAGCTTCTACCTCGTCGCCGGCTACGGGCGAGGGGTTGCGGTCGACGCCGACAGCGATGCCCGCGTCTATATGAAGATGGCGACCACCGGCGGCAGCCTGAGTTTCGGTCTCGGCGGCTTCGCGTCGCATGTGGTAATCCTCTTCGAGAACAGCGCCGAGCTCGAGAAATTCATTGCCCGGGGCCTGGATGCCGCCGCCGAGGTGGGCACCATGGCCGGCGAGCAAAAGGATCAGTTCGCGCTGCGTTTCAACGAAGGCAAGGCCGTGTTCGTGTTGACCAACAACGGTTGGAAAGTCGAGGCCAAGCTCACCGGATCGCGCTACTGGCCGGACAGAGCGCTCAATCCGCAGGCGAATTAACAGCCGAATTAGCAGGCAGCCGGAGCTCGCGCAACCGACCTGGGTCGGCCGCGACAGGGTCTTCCCGGCGCCTCGTCTTACTCCGATCGGCGAGCCATGGCAGGACCTCCCGAAGCCCCGCCGGCAAGCGCACGACCGCCGGAGCAGCGCCGCGGTCGGCTATAATCGCGGCTCCTCGCCGGTCTTTCCTGGCTTCCCTTCCGCGCAGCCTTGCCTGCCCTTCTCTGCAGCCCGCCCGCCATGGCCGATATCCTGTTTCTCCGCGGTGCCACCGCGTTTTCGTCTTTCCGTCTGCAGGGTCTGCAGCAGCGTGTCGCTGCCAGCGTTCCCGGCGTCGCCGGGATGCGCCTCGCCGCTGCCGACTACTGGCACTTCGTCGCCCAGCGCAGCGCACTCGGCGCAGGCGAGCGTCGGCAACTCGCCGAACTGCTCGAAGAACAGGCCGCGCAGTCCACCGACGGCGAAGGCGAACTCTTCCTGGTCACCCCCCGCGTCGGCACCATCTCGCCGTGGTCGTCGAAGGCCACCGACATCGCCTGGAACAGCGGCCTGCGCGCCGTCGAGCGCATCGAACGCGGCGTTGCCTTCCGGGTCGACGCCGGCAAGCGCCGCTTGTCGGCAGCCGAGCGCACAACGGTCGCCGCCCTGCTCCACGACCGCATGCTGGAAACGGTGCTCGACGACTTCGCGCAGACCGCCGACCTCTTCCGCCACTTTCCACCGCAGCCACTGGCCAGCGTCGATCTGCTCGCCGGCGGTCACGCCGCACTGGCCGAGGCCAACGTGCGCCTGGGACTGGCTCTTTCGGACGACGAAGTCGATTACCTCGTCGACCTTTTCCTGAAGGCGCAGCGCAATCCGACCGACGTCGAGCTGATGATGTTCGCGCAAGCCAATTCGGAGCACTGCCGGCACAAGATCTTCAATGCCTCGTGGGTAATCGACGGGCAGGAACGCAGCGAGACGCTGTTCGGAATGATTCGCGAGACGCACGCGGCGCACCCGGCGGGAACCGTCGTTGCCTACTCGGACAATTCTTCGGTCATCGAAGGTGCCACCGTGCCACTGTTCCACCCCGGCGCGGATGGTCGCTACGTCTGGCACGAGGAACTGACGCACATCCTGGCCAAGGTCGAGACGCACAACCACCCGACGGCGATTTCGCCATTTCCGGGCGCGGCGACCGGTTCCGGCGGCGAGATTCGCGACGAAGGCGCGACCGGCCGCGGCTCGAAACCGAAAGCCGGCCTGTGCGGTTTCTCGGTCTCCAACCTCAACATCCCCGGTGCCATGCAGCCCTGGGAAGCCGAATCGGCCGCCTACGGCCGACCGGCACGCATCGCTTCGCCGCTGGCCATCATGCTCGAGGGGCCGATCGGCGCCGCCGCCTTCAACAACGAATTTGGCCGCCCGAACCTGGCCGGCTATTTCCGCACCTACGAGCAGTTCACGGGGAGCGCCGACAGTCCTCAAGGGCGACTGCTGCGCGGCTACCACAAACCGATCATGATCGCCGGCGGCGTCGGCAACATCGCCGCCAGCCAGTCGTTGAAATCCGAAACCCTGCCCGCAGGCACCTTGCTGATCCAGCTCGGCGGTCCCGGAATGCTGATCGGCCTCGGCGGCGGAGCGGCCAGCTCGATGACCACCGGCAGCAACGCCGCCGACCTCGACTTCGCTTCGGTACAGCGCGGCAACCCGGAAATCCAGCGCCGCGCGCAGGAAGTCATCGACCGCTGCTGGCAGATGGGCGCCCCCGCTGGCGATGGTTCGGCGGCCGGCGACGGCAATCCGATTCTCTCGCTGCATGACGTCGGCGCCGGCGGCATTTCCAACGCCTTGCCCGAACTGGCGCACGGCGCCGGCTGCGGCGCGCGCTTCGAGCTGCGCGCGGTGAACATCGAGGAACCGGGAATGTCGCCGGCCGAAATCTGGTGCAACGAAGCGCAGGAACGCTACGTGATGGCCATCGCACCCGATCGCCTGGCCGAATTCACGGCGCTCTGCGCGCGCGAGCGCTGCCCCTTCGCGGTCGTCGGCGTAACCACCGGCGAGAAGCGCCTGGTCGTCGCCGACAGCCACTTCGGCAACCAGCCCGTCGATATGGACATGGACGCGCTGCTCGGCAAGCCGCCACGGATGACGCGCAGCGCCACGCACCTGCCACCGCTGGGCGTGCCTTTCGACGCCACCGCGGTGGATCTCAGGGAAGCAGCCGGCCGTGTGCTGCGCCTGCCGGCGGTCGCCGACAAGACGTTCCTGATCAGCATCGGCGACCGCAGCGTCGGCGGTCTGACCGCGCGTGACCAGATGGTCGGCCCGTGGCAGGTGCCCTGCGCCGACGTGGCGGTGACGCTGATGGCCTTTCACGGCTACCTCGGCGAAGCCTTCGCGATCGGCGAACGCACGCCATTGGCGGTGCTCGACACGCCCGCTTCCGGGCGCATGGCCGTCGGCGAGGCGATCACCAACATCGCCGCCGCCGACATCGCCGCGCTCGGCGACATCAAGCTGTCGGCCAACTGGATGGCTGCCGCCGGTTTCCCCGGCGAAGACGCGCGCCTGTTCGACACCGTGCGTGCGGTCTCCGACCTCTGCCAGCAGATCGGCGTCGCCGTCCCGGTCGGCAAGGATTCACTGTCGATGCGTACCGCGTGGCAGGAAGGCGGCGGCGAAGAAGCGGGCGAACAGAAGCAGGTCGTTTCGCCCCTGTCGCTGATCGTCACCGGCTTCGCGCGCGTCCAGGATGCCCGCCGGACGTTGACCCCGCAACTGGTGCTCGACGCCGGCGAGACCGACCTCCTGCTGATCGACCTCGGCGGCGGTCGCAACCGCCTCGGCGGTTCGGCGCTGGCGCAGGTGTTCAACGCCACCGGCAGCGAAGCACCGGACGTCGACGACCCGGCCCGCCTGGTCGCCTTCTTCGGCGCCGTCCGCAAGCTGGCCGCCGGCGATCTGCTGCTCGCCTACCACGACCGCTCCGACGGCGGCCTCTTCGCCGCCGTCTGCGAAATGGCCTTCGCCGCGCACTGCGGCGTTTCGATCGACACCGACAGCCTGTGCTACGACCCGCTGATCAACGACGTCGACGGCAACGAGAAGCGGCCCGATCTGCTCGGCGGACGTTCCTTCGAGCTGCTGATGCGCGCGCTGTTCAGCGAGGAACTCGGCGCGGTGCTGCAGATTCGCCGGGCCGAGCGCAGCCAGGTGATGAATATTCTGCGGGCCGCCGGGCTCGGCGCCTGCAGCCAGTTCATCGGTTCGCCCAACCCCTGGGACCAGGTGCGCATCATCCGCAATGCCAAGGCGGTGCTCGCCGAACCGCGCGTCGAACTGCAACGCGCCTGGTCGGAAACCAGTTTCCGCATGCAGCAATTGCGCGACAACCCGGAATGCGCGCAGCAGGCTTACGACCGGATTCTCGATCGCGCCAAAAGCGGCCTTTCGGTGACCCTGAGCTTCGATCCGGGCGACGATATTGCCGCGCCGATGATCAATAGCGGCGCGCGCCCGCGCGTCGCGATCCTGCGCGAACAGGGCGTCAACGGGCACGTCGAGATGGCCGCCGCTTTCGATCGCGCGGGCTTTGCCGCCATCGACGTACACATGAGCGACATCCTCGCCGGCCGCGTCGCGCTCGCCGACTTCAAGGGCGCCGTCGCTTGCGGCGGCTTTTCCTACGGGGACGTCCTCGGCGCCGGCCAGGGCTGGGCGCGGACGATCCTTTTCAACGCGCGCGCACGCGACAGCTTCTCGGCTTTCTTCGCCCGCCCGGACAGCTTCGCCCTCGGCGTCTGCAACGGCTGCCAGATGATGAGCGCGCTGAAGGAAATGATCCCCGGCGCTGGCGCCTGGCCGCGTTTCGAGCGCAACCGCGTCGAGCAGTTCGAAGCGCGCTTTTCGCTGGTCGAAGTGCCCGACTCGCCGTCCGCTTTTTTCGCCGGCATGACCGGCAGCAAGCTGCCGGTGGTCGTCTCGCACGGCGAGGGACGCGCGGTATTCACCTCGGCGGAGCAGCAGGCACGCGCCCTGGTAGCGATGCGTTACGTCGATCCGGCCGGGCAGCCAACCGAGCGCTATCCGGACAACCCGAACGGCTCGCCGGCCGGCATCACCGGTGTCACGACCGCTGACGGCCGTTTCACGATCATGATGCCGCACCCCGAACGCGTTTTTCGCAGCGTCCAGATGTCGTGGCGCCCGGCCGACTGGGACGCGCGCGGCTGGCACGATTCGCCCTGGCTAAGGATGTTCCGCAACGCGCGGCGCTGGGTGGGCTAATGCAGGACTGGTGTATGTAGAGATGCCGGAATGGCCACCGCGGGCCAGCTCGTCATCACCTTCAGAGGGCTGCCAGAATTGAAAAAAGCGCCGGCTTTGCCGGCGCCTTTTCTCATTGCGTACTACAGAGGCGAGTTACTGAATCTTCGCCTTGGCGCGCAGGTCGATGACCAGTTTCTGGATCTGTTCCTGCTGCAGCCGTTGCGCCAGTTGCTGCTTGATCTGGTCGAAGGGCGGCGGGGTCAGCGGGCGGCTGTCCTCGAGCAGGATCACGTGATAACCGAAATCGGTCTTCACCGGCGTTTCGGTGTACTTGCCCTTGGCGAGCCCGGTGACCGCGTCGCCAAACGGCTTGACGTAGTTGGCCGGGCTGCTCCAGCCGAGGTCGCCGCCTTTCTCGCGTGACCCCGGATCCTTCGACTGCTTGGCCAGGTCTTCGAATTTCTCGCCTTTCTTGAGCTTGACGATGATCAGCTTGGCGTCTTCTTCGTTTTCGACCAGCACATGGCGCACCTTGTACTCGGTACCGCCCATCTGGGCCTTGACGCGGTCATACGCGGCCTTGACCTGCTCGTCGCTGATCGGGTGCTTCTTGATGTAGTCCTGGATAAAGGCGCGGATAAAGATCGCCTGCCGTGCCAGATCGGCCTGCGCAGCGACGTCAGCTTGCTTGTCGAGGCCCATTTTCTTGGCTTCCTGGGCGAGCAACTCGCGGCGGATGAGTTCTTCCTTGATCGCGTTCTTCAGTTCGGGCGTCGCGGGGGTTCCCTGCGCCTCCTGTTCGGCCAGGAAGGCGCCGGCAACGTTGTCGGAAATGGCGACGCCGTTTACGGTCACCAGGGTACCGCCTTTGGCCGCGACCGCCGGCAGGGAAATCATTGCGCCGAGCAGCAGCGCGCTAGCCAGCTTGGTGAGTTTGTGCATGTCTGTCTTCCTTCTGTTGGAGTGAGATTCGATTTGTGGATTGGTGAAACAAGCCTGATCAGGAGTTGACCGCAGACGTCGAGGCAGCTTCATCGGGAGTCAGCGCCTTGATGCTCAGTGCGTGAATCGCACTCCGCATCAGATCGCCAAGAGCGTCATGAACCATGCGGTGCCTGGCGACACGGCTGTGGCCGACGAAGGCGGGCGATACGATCAGCAGGCGATAGTGCGCGCCGCCGCCACGGGCCCCTTCGTGACCGGCGTGCCGAGCCGAGTCGTCGATCAGCTCGCTACGTAGTGGTGTCAGAACCGCCAGCCTCTGCTGGATGACCCCTTCCCTGTCGGCAGGAGCACCGGCAGCGTGCTGATCGCTCACGCCGGCAGGGCTTTCTTGAACGGCTTGACGGAGACCGACTGGTAAACGCCGGCGGCCACATAGGGGTCAAGGTCAGCCCACGCGCGCGCCGCTGCAAGCGAGGAAAACTCGGCGACGATCAGGCTTCCCGAGAAACCGGCTGGCCCGGGGTCCGGAGAGTCGATCGCCGGAAAGGGGCCGGCCAGGAGCAGGCGGCCTTCTGCTTCCAGCGCCTGCAGACGGGCGATGTGCGCCGGCCGGGCCGCGAGCCGGTCGGCAAGCGAATCCGGGCGGTCTTCGCCGACGATGGCGTAAAGCATCATTCCTTCTCCTCGATATGCTTCGACAACAGCAAGCCCTGCGCGAGCACAAAGACCAGCGTCAGGCCAGTGGCGCCGAAGAGCTTGAAGTTGACCCAGTCGTCAGTCGAAAAGTTGAAAGCGACCAGGAGATTGACGATTCCCATGAACACGAAGAATCCCATCCACGCCCAGTTGAGCTTGTCCCAGGCAGCGTCGGGCAGATCCATCTGTCCGGCCATCAGCAGGCGAATCAGGTTCTTGCGGCGAAAGAGCACGCCGCCGAGCAAGGTCGCGGCAAACGCCCAGTAGAGGATCGTCGGTTTCCACTTGATGAACGCTTCATCATGCAGGAGCAGGGTCATGCCGCCAAAGACGGTGATCACCGCCAGGCTGACCCAGAGCATGGTGTCGATCTTGCGGCCCCTGAAGAGCAGCCAGGCGATCTGCGCAAAAGTGGCGACGATGGCCACTCCGGTGGCGACATAGAGGTCGGCGACCTTGTAAGCAACGAAAAAAAGGATGACGGGAAAGAGGTCGAAGAGAAACTTCATCAGGACGAGCCGCAAAAATATCCGTCGATTATGGCCGATTTGCCGCGCCGCTGTCCATTTTCGAGAAACCCGTGCGGCCGTTCACGGCAGCGCCCGACGCGCGCGCCAGGAAAATCGGGTAGCCTTGGTGGCCCCGTCGCTCTGACCACCGATGCTCGCCCAACAATCCCGCCTGATTGTCGCGCATGCGACACCAATGCTGATCGCGCAGCTGACGTCGATGGGCATGATGGTCATCGACACCGCCCTGCTCGGCCACTACGGGACAGAAGACCTGGCGGCGGTGGCCGTCGGCGGCGGCATCTACATCTCGGTGCTGTTTGCCTTCGCCGGCATCCTGCAGGCCGTCGCGCCATGCGTCGCCCACCTGCGTGGCGCCGGCCGGGGGAACGAGATCGCCGGCGCCCTGCAACAGGCGTTCTGGCTGGCGCTGCTGCTGACCGTGCCCGGCATTCTCATTCTGCTCCACCCCGAGCCGCTGTTCGCGCTCTCGCGAATCGACCCGGGCGTCGAAGAGAAAGCACGCGCCTACCTGAGCCTGCTCGCCGTGGGACTGCCGGCGGCGCTCATCTACCGGACCTTCCACGCCTTCTGCAACGCGCTTGGCAAACCCCGCCCGCTGCTGGTCATCAGCATCGCCAGCACCCTGCTGCACGCGCTGCTGGCATCGCTCCTGGTCACCGGGCGCTGGGGTGGCGAAGCGCTCGGCGTCCTCGGCTGCGGCATCTCGAACGCCGTCGTCGGCTGGTTCTCGATGCTCGCCGCGGCCGGCTACCTGATGTTCGCCAAGGCACTGCAGCGCTACCAGCCACTCGCCAACTGGCAGGCGCCGCGCCGCCGCCCGCTGGTTGAACTGCTGCGCCTCGGCGTGCCGATGGGCTTCTCGAACTTTGTCGAGATCTCCTCGTTTACGCTAATGGCGCTGTTCATCGCCCAACTCGGGGCGACGGTGGTCGCCGGTCACCGCATCGTCGCCAACCTCGCCGCTCTCTGCTACATGTTGCCGCTGGCGCTGGCCATTGCCACGCTGGCGCAGGTCGGCTACAACGCCGGCGCACGCGACTGGCCACGCGCGCAGGCTTCGGCAACGGCCGGCCTGTTGCTCGCCGGCGTCCTGTCGACGCTGCTCGGCGGGCTGCTCTGGCTGCTCGCCGCGCCGCTGACCGCCGCTTACAGCGACGACCCCGCGGTCAGGTCCGTGGCCCTGGGGCTGCTCGGCTACGTCGCCTTCTACCAGCTTTTCGACGCCGTGCAGACGATCGCCGCGCACGCGCTGCGCGGCTACCGGATTACCTTCATTCCCATGTTGGTGCACGTCGTCTGCTTCTGGGGTGTCGGCCTCGGCGGCGGCTGGGTGCTGGCCTTCACGGGCAGTCGCCCGCTCGGTGCCGCCGGCTTCTGGTTGGCCTCCCTGCTGGGCCTCGTACTCGCGTCGATCCTGCTCAGCACCCTGCTGCGACGCGCGCTGCAGTGGGTGGAGGAGTAGCCTGCGGCCGCGCTCGGCGCGGGCGAAGCGACGGCAGTCGTCGAGTCCCTGTACGGCGAGTTCGACGGTCTCGCCGAGCGAGCATCTTCCTGCGGCAAGGAGTGGGGATCGTCCGAGTCCGCGCGATGCACTGCCGCGGGCCAATCCGGCAGCGAAGGGGCGGAACACTGGGTCGAGCCATAAAGTTTCCGCTCGGATTGCCGTTTTATGACCTGAATCGCGGCAAGACCAAGGCCGCGCAATGCTTTCTTGACCCCTTGCAGGAGAAATCCCGATGTTCACCAGACTGTTACTGAGCCTCGTCGTTGCCCTGACCCTCGCCAGCACGCCGAGCGCTGCGGTCGACTCGAGGCCGGAAACGCCGACCACCATCAGTCACGCAAAGATCATCTCCGTCGACGAGGCCAGGATCTTGCTCGAGACGAAAGCAGCCCGCGTCTTCGATACCCGCAACGCGCTCAACTTCGGCAAGGGCCACGTCCCTGGCGCGACCCTTCTCGCCTACAAGGAAAAAAGCGAGTTCGCAGCCGATTTCGACGCGTCGCAGGACTCCTTCGACCTCAGCAAGCTGCCCGCCGACAAGAACGCCACGATCGTCATTTACAGCCATGGCCCGCAAGGCTGGAAGTCGTACAAGGCGGCCGTATTGTCGGCCAGGGCGGGATACCGGAACGTGCTCTGGATGCGCGAGGGTTTCGCCGGCTGGACGGCGCTGGGTCTGGCGGTCGAATAGCCGGCGCGACACGCCGTCAATGGCGAAGGCACCCATGACACTACGCGCCCGGCTGCTCAGTATCGTCCTGCTTTCACTGGCCTTGGTCAGCTTTCTGATCGCGGCAGTGGTGCACGGCTACGGAAGCATCGAGAACAAATCGGCAATGGCCGATACCGCTGCCGAGCAGTTCATCAGCCTGCAGCTGGCCTTGCGCGGGCTCGACGAGACGGTCCTCACCGAAGGCACCGCTGCCGCCCGGCGGCTGGTTGCCGAGAGCATGCACAGGGTCGCCAGAACATGGCCGACATTGATCGCGAAAAGCGATGACCCCGCGCAGCAGGCGCAACTGAAAAGTGTCTTGCAGCCCCGTTGGCGAGAATTCAGCGATGGCGTCGACAGCTTTCTGGCGATTCGACTGCCCGGCCCCGATAACGACGAAGCGATGATCGCCTTCGGCAGATTGATCACCCAGGCCCAGCGGTTGAGCGCCGAGCTCGACGAGCTGCGCGTCTCGGCCAGGGCGTCGGCTGTGGCCGAGGCAGACCGCCTGAGGGGTCTCGCAACCGCCGGTGTGGTGTTCATGACCATCGCTCTGCTGGCGACCTTCGTCTGGGCTTACCGCGGCATCATGCGGCCGATCTCGAGCCTCGTCGGAGCCATGAGCGAGGTGTCGCAGGGCGGCAACTACGGCGCCCGCGCGGCGGTCGCGTCAAACGACGAGATCGGCGCCCTGGCCAGGGGGTTCAACGTCATGCTCGAACAGATCGAAGATCGCGACCAGCGCCTGGCCGCGCACCGCGACGTTCTGGAAAACGAAGTCGAGCTGCGCACCAGCGAACTGCGCCAGGCCAAGGACCTGGCCGAAGCCGGCAGCCGCGCCAAGAGCGAATTCCTGGCTACCATGAGCCACGAGATCCGCACGCCGATGAACGGCATCCTCGGGATGACCGAACTGCTGCGCAGCACGACGCTCACCGCCCAGCAACGCCGCTTCACCGACGCCGTCTACCAGTCCGGCGAGCACCTGCTGAACATCATCAACGACATCCTCGACTTCTCGAAGATCGAAGCCGGCCGGCTGGAGATCGAGAGCATCAATTTCAACCTCCGCCAACTGATCGAGGACGTTGGCTGCCTGTTCGCCCAGGCGGCCGAGGCCAAGGGCCTGGAGATGGTCTGCAGCGTGCCGCACGACCTGCCGGTGGCGGTCCGTGGCGACCCGGTACGCATCCGCCAGATCATGACCAACCTGGTCAGCAACGCGATCAAGTTCACCGCCGCGGGTGAGGTCGTCGTTCGCCTCACCCTGCTGGCCGAGGACGCCGCGCAGGCCCGCTTCCGTTTCGAAGTCGAGGATAGCGGCATCGGCATCGACGCGCAGGCGCAGGAGCGCGTGTTCAGCGCCTTCATCCAGGCCGACAGTTCGACCACCCGCCAGTACGGTGGCAGTGGCCTGGGCCTGGCCATCGCCAGACGCCTGGTCGAGACGATGGAGGGAGAAATCGGCCTGCACAGCGAGCCCGGGCACGGCACGCTGTTCTGGTTCGAGATCCCGCTGCTCAAGCAGGACGAGCAGGCGCGCGCAGTGGTCGATATGGCCGAACGCCTGAGCGGCTTGCGCGTGCTGGTCGTCGATGACAACGCCACCAATCGCGAGATCCTCGCCCACCAGCTCGCCGGCTGGTCGATGCACGCGGCCGACGCGGGCAGCGGGCGCGAGGCGCTGCAGACCCTGCAGCAAGCGAGTGCCGAGCCTTTCGACCTCGCCATCCTCGATCTGCACATGCCCGAGATGGACGGTTTCACCCTCGCCCAGGCGATCAAGGCGGAAACCCGTTGGCAAGGCCTGCCGCTGGTGATGCTGTCGTCGGTCAGCGTCAGCAGCGATCAGGCACGCCGGCGGCAGGCACCGATCGATTACTACCTGACCAAGCCGGTGCGCCAGTCGGATCTCTACGACGCGATCGCCACGGCGATGTCGCAACAGACGCTGACCGGCAGGTCGGCACAGGCCCTGTCCCTGCCTTCAGCGCAGGCGGGCGTCGACGAACTGCCCGCGAAGCTGTGCGGTCGGGTTCTGGTGGCCGAAGACAACCCGGTCAATCAGCAGGTGGCGGCGGCCATGCTCGAGTCGCTGGGGCTGCATTGCAGCCTGGCCGACAACGGCCGCCGGGCGATCGAACGACTGCAGCAGGGCACCTTCGACCTCGTGCTGATGGATTGCCAGATGCCCGACATGGACGGTTTCGAGGCCACGGCCGAAATCCGCTCCCGGCAGGGCGACGGCCGCCTGCGCGGCGACTTGCCGATCATCGCCCTGACCGCCAACGCCGTCGACGGTGACCGCGAGCGCTGCCTGGCGGCGGGGATGGACGATTACCTGAGCAAGCCGTTCTCGCGTGAGCGCCTGCTCGCCACCT
>Ga0078784_16_pt37 | contig 15110 bp, 12 predicted proteins | sample CanAccphospTypeI_FD_67364 | JGI IMG/M metagenome (GOLD analysis project Ga0078784, IMG submission 67364) | Unknown Accumulibacter genome from EPBR bioreactor metagenome | reverse complement strand
GATGACCTGCAGCTTGCCGCCCGTGTCGAGCAGCAGCACGCGCGCCAGGTGCGTGGCGTCCTCGGTGATCCACAGGCCATCGCTCGTGCATTGTACAAAGCCGGGTGCGTTGAGGCCATCGGCGACGATGATGTCCGGGCCCTTGGCCTGCCATTGCTTGACCCAGCCCTTGCGCTTCTCGGTATAGAACAGCCGGCCGTCGGCGCACAGGCTGACGCCCTCGCCGTCGTCCAGCCCTTCACGGAGCACGGTCAGTTCGCCGCTGTCGGGGTTGAAGCGCAACAGGCGGCCCGGCCGCGCATCCTCGATCGCATAGAGCACCCGGCCATCGGTGGCAATGCCCTCGACGCTGTTGCCTTCGAAGAGGGTTTCGGTCTCGCCGTTGCGCAGCCAGAGCACCGGCAGCTTGCCGCCTTCCTGGCCGGTCACCAGACCACCACGGAAGATCACCTGGCCGTCCGGTTTGGAGAGGCCGGCGAGAATCTCGGTCAGCTTGCCGTCGGCGGTCAGCTTGAGAATCTTGCCCTTGCCGCTGGACAGCTCCTGGCTGATGTAGAGGTCGCCCCTGCCGTCGAGTGCCAGCGCGCTGACCATGGGGATCTGGTCGCGATAGACCTCCACCTCCCAGCCGGCCGCGGCCGTCGCCGGGTAGAACTGGCGCCACTGGGCGTAGCTCAGGTAGAGCGTCAGGGCGGCGCCGAAGACGACGAGGGCGCTGCGCCAGTAGGGTTTCAATGACCAGGACATGATTTCTGTTTTCCTTGTATTCAGCATCGGGCGCCGCGTCGGCGATCGCCAGGCCAGCGGTGCCGGCAGACTTTCCGACGCAGCCCGCGCCAATGGCGGGGAGCAGCAAGGGCGGCCGCTGCTTCCCGATTGAAATTTGTTCTTCTGGCCGTCGCACGTTCAAAGCACGCAGGATTTCGCGCAGGCGTGAAGATAGCGACCGAGGATTAGGCGAAACTTAGGGGCGAGGTCCTTGCTGTCGACCCGGCGTGGACAGGATTCGTGCGCAAAACCTGGACTGCGGATAAGATCTGCATTCACTGCCACCCGAGGTTCCCAATGCCCGTTATCCTCCGCGTTCGATCCGACATCCCGGCCGGAGCGGCGCGCCGCGCTTCGCTCCTGGCGCGGGAAGATCAGCCGGTCAGTGCCGCTCGCGCGAGTGGCGCATTGATCCAGGTTCGTGATCCGCGCATGTCCCAGCCACCATTCCTCGACCCTGCACCAGCGCCAGGCGCCAGCCCGAAAACGGCCAAAGCGGTGTTTTTCGATCCGGCCAACAAGCGCTGGCCGCGTCTCCGCCTGGGCATGGCGCTGATCGGCGTCGCGCTTACGCTGCTGATGGGCGGACTCGTACTCAGTATTCTGGCCGCACCGGTGCTGCCGGCGCTGCACCTGCCGAATGTCAGTTTCCTGCCGCACGGCGCGCACGCCGTTCCCGACGTCCCGGATCTGGCGCCCGAAAGGCCGGCGACCCGTCGCGAACGGGTCCTGCGCAACGACCAGCTCAAACTCGCCCGCGAGCGTGAGCGCAGTCTGCGCCACCTGCTGCAGCCGCCGCGGGCGAGTGGCGCCGGCCTGGACAGCCAACCGCTGGCCATTGCCTTCTTTGTCAACTGGGACGATGCCAGCATGAGCTCGCTGAAGGAGAACCTCGGCAGCCTGGATACGGTGATCGCCGAGTGGCTGCACCTGGCGAGCGAAGACGGTACGCTGCGCGAGAACGATCCGCTGCGCACCGCGCACGTCACCGAATACATTCGCGCGCGCCGACCCGACCTGTCGCTGGTGCCGCTGGTCAACAACTGGAACGGCCACCAGTGGGAAGGCGAAAAGCTGGGACGCATGCTCGCCGACCCGGCCGCGCGCAAGCGGACGATCGAGCAGATTCTTGCCTTCGTCGAAGCTCATCGCTATGCCGGCATCAGCATCGACTTCGAGAACATCGCCGCCACGGCGCAACCCGACTTCCAGCGTTTCATGGCCGAGCTGTATGCGGTGATGCATCCGAGGAAGCTGCTGGTGTCGGTCAACGTCCCGGCTGCCGACGCCGCTTTCGACTACCGCAGGCTGGTGCGCAACGCCGACTATCTGATCGTGATGGCCTACGACGAGCACTGGGCTGACGGCAGGCACGGCCCGATCGCCAGCCTGCCGTGGTTCGCGCGCGTCCTGCACGCCAGGCAGCGTGACATTCCGGCCGACAAGATGATCGTCGCCATCGGCAACTACGCCTACGATTGGGGTCCCCCCGGGCAGCCGGCCGAGGAACGTACTTTCGAGGAAGCGGTACTCATCGCCAAGGAGTCGGAGGCCAAGCTGCAGCTCGACCCCGTCTCGCTCAACCCGACCTTCGCCTACGCTGACGACGACGACCGCCGCCATCATGTCTGGCTGCTCGATGCGGTGACGGCATTCAACCAGCTGGTCACCCTGCGCTCGCTGCACCCGCGTGGCGTGGCCTTGTGGCGACTGGGCAGCGAAGATCCGGCGCTGTGGCAGATCTTCGGCAGGAAAGGCCCGCTCGACGCCGCGCGCGCAGAGCAACTTGGCGAAATTCGTTTTGCCTACGGCGTCGACTACGAAGGCAAGGGCGAGGTTCTCGACGTCACGGCGCAGCCGCAGGTCGGCCGGCGGAGCATCAGCTTCGACGCGCAGCGCGGCCTGATTTCCGGCGAGCGCTTCACCGCTTTCCCGTCGCCGTACGTCATCACCCGCCACGGCAGCGCCGAGCGCAAGGTCGTGCTCACCTTCGACGACGGACCCGACCCGAGATTCACGCCGCTGATCCTGGACGCGTTGCGTGACGCCGGAGTGCCGGCGACCTTCTTCATCATTGGCGCCAACGGCCAGAACCATCCGGAATTGCTGCGCCGCGCGGTCAATGAAGGGCACGAGATCGGCAACCACACCTTCACCCATCCCAACATTTCAAGCATCTCGCCAAAGCAGCTGGAGCTCGAACTCTCGGCGACGCAACACCTGCTGGCCAGCGAGGTCGGCCGTCACTCGTTGCTCTTCCGCTCGCCCTACGCCGTCGACGCCGAACCGGAAACCATCGACCAGGTGCGCCCGGTCGAACTCGCCGCGCGGCAGGGCTACGTCAACGTCGGCATGCAGATCGACCCGGACGACTGGAAGCGTCCCGGTACCGCCGAGATCGTCAAGCGCGTCGTCGAGGCGGCGGAGCGCGGTGACGGCAACGTCGTGCTGCTGCACGACTCGGGCGGTGACCGCACGCAGACCGTGGCGGCGATTCCGGGAATTGTCGACGCGCTGCACAGGCGCGGTTTCGAATTCGTCACCATTGCGCAACTCCTCGGCCGCAGCCGCGACGCCATCATGCCGCCAGTGCTCCCCGAAGATCAGTTGCGCAGCCGCTTCGACGGAGCCGCGTTCGCGGTCATCAACTGGGCTGGCGCGGCAATCGACTGGCTGTTCGTTCTCGGCATCGCGCTCGGCATCGCGCGCCTGCTGTTCGTTGGCGGGCTGGCCATCTACCAGCGCTGGAGCGAGCGTCATCGCGCCTTTGATCCGGCCTACGCGCCATCGGTCGCGGTCGTCGTGCCGGCGTTCAACGAAGAGAAGGTAATCGTCCAGACGATCGTCTCGCTGCTCGCCTGCGACTCGCCGGGCCCCCTCGAGATCATTGTCGTCGACGATGGCTCGAGTGACGCGACCTATCGTGTGGCCAGCGAAGCCTTCGCCAACGACCCGCGCGTGCGCGTTTTCAGCCAGGCGAACGCGGGCAAGCCGGCAGCACTCAACTTCGGCTTCGCGCAAACGCGCGCCGAAATCGTTGTCGCCCTCGACGCCGACACGGTGTTCACCAGGGAGACGATCAGCAAGCTCGTTCGCCACTTCATCGACCCGCAGGTCGGTGCCGTTGCCGGCAACACCAAGGTCGGCAATCGCGTCAATTTGCTCACTCGCTGGCAGGCGCTCGAGTACATCACGAGCCAGAATCTTGATCGCCGCGCCTTCGCCGTCCTCAACTGCATCACCGTCGTTCCCGGCGCCGTCGGCGCCTGGCGTCGCGAACTCGTCGACCGTGCCGGCGGCTTCAGGCACGACACCCTGGCCGAAGACGCCGACCTCACCCTGGCCATTCGCAAGCTCGGCAAGCGCATCGCCTATGACGAAGAAGCGATTGCCCTGACCGAAGCGCCGGACACCGTGCGCGGTTTCATCGGCCAGCGCTACCGCTGGATGTACGGCACCATGCAGGCCGCCTGGAAACATCGCGATGTCGTCTTCCGTCCGCGTTACGGTGCGCTGGGTTTTGTCGCCCTGCCCAACGTGATCATTTTCCAGGTGCTCTTCCCGCTCATCTCGCCGATCATGGACCTGCTCCTGATCGGCTCGCTGGGGTCGGCGGCCTTCAATCACTGGCATCACCCGGAGGCGTATTCCCCCGACAACCTGTGGCGCGTCCTTTTCTACTACGCGCTCTTCGTCAGCGTGGACTACCTGGCCGCCATCCTCGCCTTCGTCCTCGAACGCAAGGAAAGCTGGGGCTTGTTGATCTGGCTGTTCTGGCAGCGCTTCTTCTATCGCCAGCTGATGTACTACGTGGCCATCAAGAGCACCCTGACCTCGCTGAAAGGCGTCCTCGTCGGCTGGGGCAAGCTGGAGCGCAAGGCAACCGTGCACGCGGAGGCTTGACGGACGCGTGGGGGCGCCGCACCGTACGCGATGCCTGAGTCCGCGGGCTCCACGCGCCATGGCGCTGGCAGGTGTGGCCCCGACAGGTGCGGTCCTGGCAGGTGCAGGTGCGGTCGGGCGCGCAGCCTAACCCAGGCGTGCCAGCAGGCCGAGGAATTCGTCGGCGCTCATGAAGCCGACGACGCGTACGCCGTCGATCTCCCGACCCTGGGCGTCAAAGAAGATGATCCCTGGCGGGCCATAGAGATTGAAGCGCTGCAGAAGAGCCTTGTCCTCGTCCGAATTGGCGGTCACGTCGGCCTGCAGCAGTGTCCAGCCGGCGAGCTTGGCGCGCACGCGCGCATCGGCAAAGGTGAAACGTTCCATCTCCTTGCACGACACGCACCAGTCGGCGTAGAAGTCGATCATCACCGGCTGGCCGGCACTCTTGATGCGTCGTTCGAGTTCGGCGAGCGTGCGCACGCGGGTGAAGGGCAGTTGTTTGACTTCGACCTCTGCCGCGCTGCTGCGCAGCGCCGACAGCGGCTGCAGTGGGTCGCGCGAGCCGGCCAGCGCGCCGAGGAGCATCGCTGCACCGCCGATGAGCATGAAAATTCCGATGCCTTTCCAGAAGCGCTGCCAGCCCCGCGCGTGCGGCGGCAGCGGGTCGAGCGCGTGCATGTAGATCGCCGGGACGATCAGCAGCAGGGCCCAGGCGATCATTTGCGCAACCACCGGGACGACCGGCGACAGCAGCCACACGGCGGTGGCCAGCAGGAGGACGCCAAAGGATTTCTTGACCGCTTCCATCCACGGGCCGGAGCGCGGCAGCAGGGTGCCAGCGGACAGCCCGACGGCGAGCAGTGGTGCGCCCATGCCGAGGCCCATGGCAAACAGCGCCGCGCCGCCGAGAACGGCGTCGCCGCTGCGCCCGATGTAGAGCAGGGCGCCGGCGAGCGGGGCGGCGACGCAGGGGCCGACGATGATCGCCGAGAGAACGCCCATGGCGGCGACACCGGGGAGCGAGCCGCCGCGCAGGTGGCTGGCCTCCTCCGAGACCTTGCTTTGCAGGAACGTCGGTAGCTGCAGTTCGTAGAAGCCGAACATCGATAGGGAGAGGGCGACGAAGACCAGCGCGAAGGCACCGAGGACCCAGGCGTTCTGCAAGGCGGCGGTGAGCAGCGTGCCGGTCAGCCCGGCGGCGACTCCCGCCGCGGCGTAGGTGATCGCCATGCCCAGGACGTAGGCCAGCGACAGCGAGAAGCCGCGCGCGTGCGATACGCCATGCCCGTCGCGGCCGGAGCCGACGATGATGCTCGAGAGGATCGGGATCATCGGGAAGCAGCACGGTGTCAGGGAGAGCAGCAGGCCGAAGCCGAAGAAGCTGGCGACCAGCAACCAGAAGCTGGCGTTCCCGAACAGCTGCGCAATGCGTCCCGATTCGTCGTCGCCGAAGTCCTTGCCTGGCGTCGTTGCGCCTGCAGAGGGCGTCGTCGCCGGGTCCGGCAGTTCAAGCGCGAGTGTCTGCCTTTGCGGCGGATAGCAGATGCCGGCGTCGGCACAACCCTGCGAGGTGATTTTCAGGGTCAGCGGCAGTGGCCCGGAGCTGTTGCGCTCGACCGGAATGCGGATCAGCGCCTGCTTGTAATAGACCTCGACCTTGCCGAAATTGGGGTCCTCCTTGACCTTGCCCGGCGACAGGATTGGCGTGCCAAGCTGCACGCTCGCCGGCTCGGCAGTAAAGCGGAACTTGTCGCGGTAGAGGTAATAGCCCTTGGCGATCTCGAAGCGCACTTCGATGGTTTGCCCGTCGACGGCATGCGCCGTCGGCTTGAAGGCGACCGCGGGGTCGAGAAACTCTTCGCCCTGCGCTGGCCAGGTGAGCAGCATGAGCACCGGGAGCAGGAACGGCAGCAGCGAGGAGCGCTGGAAAAAGCGCCGCACAGAGTGCGGGAGGACGAACAACCAGGTCATTGCGGGGCGTCTTCAAGGTCGTCGGGGTCGCGCGTTTCGGTGGCGACCCAGGCGAGATAGGCGGGCAGCCCGGCGGTCACCGGCAGGGCGATGATTTCCGGAAGCTCGTAGGGGTGGCGTTTGCGGATGGCGGCTTCGAGCGCCGCGTAGCGTTCGCTGCAGGTCTTGATCAGCAGCGGTATTTCACTGGTGGTCTCGAGTGCTCCGCGCCAGCGGTACACCGAGTGGCAGGCGGCAAGGATGTTCACGCAGGCCGCCAGGCGCGCTTCGACGAGCTCTCTGGCCAGCGTTTCGGCGGACACGCGGTCGGGGAGATTGGTAACGACGAGGAGGGCAGTCACGGACGCGATTCTACTCCTTCGCCACCGCGCCGGGCAGCGCCGCGTGGGTCAGCGCCCGCTCGTCAGTCGGCCACCCGGCGGTGTCGAAAGCGGGTCCGGCGCGGCGCGGCGCCGCGCCGGACTGCGTCCTCAGCGCGCTCGGGTTACCTCAGTTCAGCCGCCGACGTCCACGCCAAGCCAGCCGAGGACCGTGATGACGATCAGGATCAGCGACAGCACACTGACCACGATGGCCACCGAATAGGTCATCAGATTGCGAATCGGTCCATTGACGTGGCTGCCCATCAACTCGCGATTGTTGACCAGCTTGAGCACCGCAAACAGCTCGATCGGCAGCAGCACGCCATTGAGTACCTGGACGCCCAGCAGCACGGGAATGACCGGCAGGTTGGGAATCAGCGCCAGCGCCGCGCCGAGGACCAGCAGCGCGGTGAACATGCCGAGAAAGATCGGTGCCTCGCTCCACGAGCGCGAGACGCCGCGTTCAAATTCGGCGGCCTCGCTCATCACGTAGGTGGTCGACAGCGGCAGCACCGCGCCGGCCAGCAGACAGGCGCCGAGCAGGCCGATGGCGAACAGATACTCGGCGTATGGTCCGGCCACCGGCGCCAGCGCCAGGGCTGCGTCGGCGGCGGTTTCGACTTCCTTGTGGATCGGAAACAACGTCGCAGCCGTGGCGATGATGATGAACGCCGAGATTGCCACGGCAAAGAAGGTGCCGCTCCAGACGTCCACCTGCGTGAAGCGGTAGTCTTCGAGCTTGACGCCCTTCTCGACCACCGTCGACTGCACGTAGAGTTGCATGTATGGGGTGATCGTCGTCCCGATCAGGGCGATCAGCAGGTTAAGGTAGCCTGGATCGGTCTGGATCTGCGGCCGGATCGTCTCCTCGAGCACCACATGCCAGTCCGGCTTGCCGAGGAAGGCGGCGCCGACGTAGCAGAGGAAGATCAGCGTCATGATCAGAAAGATCTTCTCGACGCGGCTGTAGCTGCCGCGCGTGATCAGCACCCAGAGGAGTGCGGCGGCGACGGGGACGGCGATGTAGCGACTGACGCCGAAGAGCTCTGCGGCAGCGCCGATACCCACGAATTCGGTGACGATGACGCCGAAATTGGCGACAAACAGCGCCAGCAGGATGAACGCCGTCATGCGCAGCGAGAAGTTCTCGCGCACCAGATCGGAGAAGCCCTTGCCGGTCACCGTTCCGAGGCGTGCAAACATCTCCTGCACGGTTCCCAGGAAAAAGAAGATCACGACCATTACCCACAGCATGCCATAGCCGTACGATGCCCCGGCCGAGGCATAGGTTGCAATGCCGCCGGCATCATTTCCGGCATTCGCGGCGATCAGGCCGGGGCCCATTGCTGCCAGGTAGGGCCAGATGCCGCGCCGGCGGGGGCGGCCGCCTTCGAGGGCCGCCGTGGACTCGAGCGCGCCGTCGGTTTCATTGAAAGTCGTCATGATCGTCTGTCTCGCTTTCCCAGCGCCTGCGCGCTGTCGAACTGGGTCTTGGGGGATATCGGGCAGGGGCGGCCGATGGCGGCTTGCCGCGCGCAGCAGCGCCCGTGCTTGTTTCGGTGCTGCGCGCTGCTAGAAGGCAGGCTCGCGCCGGCGCTGCCAGATCTCCGGCATGAGTACCGTCAGCGCATCGTCCACCGTGACGATGCCGATCAGTCGCTGCGCCTTGTCCAGTACTGGCACCGCCAGCAGCTTGTACTCGGCCAGCACGCGCGTCGCATCCTCGGCACGGTCCTCGGCGCTGATCGTCGGCACGTCACGGTCCATCAGCTCGGCCAACGGAGTGGCCAGGTTGGCGATGACCAGGGTGCGCAGCCGCACGATGCCCTGCAACTCGGCCGGATGCTCGTTTTCCGACCAGGCCACGCTGTCTGCATCGGACGCGCGGGGCGCGGCGACGACGTAGATCGCCAGCAGCGGGTCGGGCACCTCGAAGAGCGCGCGCAGGAGTGCCAGTGCATCGCCGACGGTCGCTCCCTCGCGGACGCGCACGAAATCCGTACGCATGATCCGTCCGGCGCTGCCTTCGGCGTAGGCCAGAGATTCCTTGACGTCGGCCGCTTCGGCGGGCTCCATGCTGGCCAGGATCTGATCGGCGAGTTCCTTGTCCAGGTCCTCCAGCGCGTCGGCCGCCGACCCGGGAGCCATCTCTTCGAGGATGTCGGCGGCGCGTTCCCGGTCCATTCCCTCGAGCAGGTCGGCGACGCGCTCGTCGCTGACTTCCTCGAGCGTTTCGGCAGCTGTCTCGTCGTCCAGCCCGGCGACGATCTCGGCGCTTTCACGGTAGGAGAGGGCGTCCACGATGCGTGCCAGGTCTACCGGGTGCATTTCCGAGAGCCGGTCATACGAGACTTTGAGCTGGACGGGCGCCGCGCTGGCCAGATACTGCGCTTCCTGCCAGTCGATGACCTGCCGTCCGATGATGCGCGGGGCGAGCGCGCGCGGCCCCAGTCGACGCAGCAGCGCCTGCGGGCTGACATCGACGCCGACCAGGCGGTAAGAGCGCTCGACGTCGGCGAGTTGAACGTCGCTGACGCGAACGATTCGCCGACCGCTGATATCGATGATCTGGTGGTCGAGAACGTCCTTGGCGAGCAGGATCTCGCCGTCGCGACGCAGAAAGGGCCGCAGATTCACCGTCGACGACACGAGACGGATGACGCCGTTGAACGATTGCAACTGGCTGGCGGGGACGAAGAACAGTCGCCGGCGATCGCGGATGACCAGACCGGTGATTGGCGGATAGCGGTCGTCGCCGACGCGCACGATCAGGTCGTCGAGGTCGCCGATCAACTCGTCGGTCGTGCCCCGTACCGCCTGGCCAAGGAATGATGCAAGGAAAAGCATTGCTGACCTCCTGCGCCGGCAGAGCGGCGAAAAAAAACCCCGCACGGCGCAAAGGCGTGGGGGCCAGGAGGTCGCTGCGCGCGCCGCTCACCGGTAAGGCGAGGCGCGCCGAACGAGCGCTCGTTTACACCCAGGCCGTGGCTGAGCCACGCCGTGTCAGGAGCTTGATTAGACTAGGTAAACTACCCACGTTGAAATTTCCATGCTGACGAGAGGCGGGCATTCTGACGTAAATCGTTTGCCATTGCAATGTTTTTCTAGTTGCCGGCCTGAAGAATTTTTGCCTCGCGTAAACAACCGGTTGCGATATTTATTTGGGATGTGTTTGCGGCCGGCTGCGGCTCTCAACAAGGCGCAGAGAGGGGGCGTCGCCTGCCCGGGAGCGGCCGCCTGTCAAGTGACTGCTCGACGCGGCGGCGTCACAGCGATCAGCTGCCGGGCCCGCGCACGGGCCGGGGGAGTTGTCGAGGTGCTGGCGGCGGCGCCGCCGCGCTCAGTGCCGCCAGGCGCGAGTGACGATTTCGCGGATCACGTGCAGGCGGCGGTGGAAGAAGTGATCGGCACCGGGGACGACGATTACCGGCAGCTCGAGCGGCTTCGCCCATTCGATGACGTTGGCCAGCGGCACGGTGGTGTCTTCCGAACCGTGGATGACGATGGTGTCACCAGGAACGGCCTTGGTCCGGTACTGGCGCAAGCCTTCGACGAAACCCGAGGCCGTGCCGACCAGCACCAGGCGCTGCGCCGGATGACCGGCTTCGCGCAGGGCATCGGCGACGCGCGTCTGCACATAGGCGCCAAAGGAGAAACCGGCCAGCGCGACCGGCAGATTGCCGTAGCGGCACTTCGCTTCGGCGAGCACGGCGAGCAGATCCTCGGTTTCGCCACGGCCGTCGTCATGCGTGCCCTCGGTCTGGCCGATGCCGCGAAAGTTGGGACGCAGCGCGACGTAGTCGAGATGATTGAAGGTGCGTGCCAGCGTCTGCACGACCTTGTTGGTGTTGCCGCCGCCGAACAAGGGATGCGGGTGGCCGATCATGGCGATGCCGCGCGGCGCGCCGGGATTCTCGACGATCACTTCGATCTTGCCGACCGGTCCGTCGAACAACAGGTGTTCGGGCTGTACTTTCATGGCCTGGGCTTCCTTTCGCGAACGTCTCTCAGATGCGCAGTCGTTCGACGACGCGCCCGTGCACCAGGTGCTCCTGGATGATCTCTTCGATGTCCTCGTTATCGACGTAGCTGTACCAGACTCCCTCCGGATAGACGACCAGCACCGGTCCGTTGTCGCAGCGGTCGAGGCAGCCGGCGCGGTTGATGCGCACCTTGCCGGCCCCCTTCATCTTCAGCTCGCCGATGCGATCCTTGGCGTAGGCCTGGGCGGCGCTTGCACCCGCGTCATTGCAGCAGGTCTCACCCTCGCCGCGCTGGTTGCAGCAGAAAAAGACGTGATGCTGGAAGTAACTCATGCGAACGGGCTCCTGGCGGCAGTTTGCTGATGGCGACGTCCGATTCTAACGCCGATTAGAGGGCCGCAGGCGCAGCGCTGAGCGACGCTGGACGACGGCTTGGCGCCGCAAGCGGGAACGATGATCGCTGATCGCGTAAAATGCGCCTTCTGCCGTGGCCCCAGGGTGTCCTCCTGTCCCCTGCTTGCGGCAGGTTCTCGAGGCACCGGTACTGCGCAAGCGATGACTATCTGTGAAGACCCCTTTGCCGTCCTCGGCGTCAGCTCCGAGGCTTCGCCGGCCGACATCAAGCGCGCCTATCGCCGGCTGGCCATGCACTGGCACCCGGATCGCAACCACTCGGCGGCGGCCGAGGCCGAGTTCAAGCGCGTGCACGCGGCCTACGAGCTGTTTCTCGACCCGCAGCGGCTCGCCGAGTGGCGGCAGGCGCAGGCGGCCAGCAAGGCGGCGGCAAGCGGGCGCCGCGACAGCAAAGGCAGTGCAAGCGCTCCCCGTGAAAGCAGTTACGGCGCCAGCAAGGCTGCGGGCCAGCGCAGCACGGGGGAGGACCTGACACAGGACTTGACGCTGACTCTCGAGGAGGCCGCCCTCGGTTGCCGGAAAACGATCGCCCTGGTGCAGGGTGTTCGCTGCGTCAGTTGTCGCAGCAGTGGCCGCGTTCAACACCGCACCTCGGTGCCCTGCAAGCGTTGCAGCGGTTGCGGTCGGACCAGCCGGCGCGGGGGCGGGACCAGCGTTTGCGAGGGCTGCGCCGGGCGCGGCTTTCTGCGCGAGACCGACTGTCCCGACTGCTGCGGCAGTGGCTGGCTGCACCAGCCACGAACCCTGGCGGTGACCGTGCCGCCGGGCCTGCTCGCCGGCGAGCGCCTGCGCCTGGTCGGCCAGGCGACGCCCCGGGCAGGGAGTGGAGGCGAAGGGGGCAAAGCCGGCGATCTCTACCTGGAAATCCGCCTGGCGGAGCATCCGCTCTTCGTCCTGCACGGGCGCGACATCCATTGCCGGGTGCCGGTGAGCGTCTATCGCCTGCTCTGCGGGGGGCGGATCGAGGTACCGAGCCTGACCGGTACGACGACGCTCGACCTCTCTGCGGATCCTCAGCCTCCGGAAGAGTATCGTCTGCCCGGGCTGGGCTTCCCCGCAAAAGGCCGACGTGCGGCTGGCGACCTGGTGTTGCAGGTGCAGCGCATTCACCCGCAAAGCCTCGCGGCCGAGGACCTGGATTTGCTCGAGCGCCTGGAAGTGCGACTGGCCGGCGATCTCGAGCGCCGCGCGCCGCCGCTCGCCGCCTGGGAGCAACAGCTCCAGGCGCGCCGCAAGTCCGCCGGATCGTGATCAGAGGCGGCGACCGAGCGCGGTCAGATAGGGTAGGGCGAGGAAAGGCCAGAGACTCGCGATCCAGCGCGTGAGGCCGTTGAAATTGAGGAAGTGGCCCTGGCGCCAGGTGGCCAGCGCCGCTTCCGAGTAGGGGTTGGGCGGCGTCAGATTGACCAGCGCCGTTCCGGCCATCAGAGCGACGCCGGCGAACCCGATGCGCAGTGCTGCCGGCAGCAGCAGCAGCGAGAGCAGCACGCCGCCGATGAGCAGCCCGAGCCGGGCGCCCGGGGTCAGCCAGGCGAGGGCGTCGTGCGGGGCGACGAGTACCGCCGCAGCGAGCGTCCTGATCGCCAGCGCCAGCATGAAAAAGCTGAACAGCACCAGGTGCGGCGCGTTGCGGTCGGCGAGAAGGGTGCGTGTGAACAGGCCGATGACGATCGTGTTGCAGACGATAACGCCGGTTTCGAGCATGAAAAACGCCGGCGCCGCATAGGGGACCGCCGGCGTCAGCCCGAGCACCTGGCGCAGGTCGCCGACGCCAAAGAGCAGCGTTTCTGGTGACAGCTGGGTGAGCAGCCACATGGCGATCAGAACCAGGCCCAGTTCGGCGTGCGGTATCGGTGCCAGCAGCGCCTGTTGCAGCTGGGCGACGCGGCGAAAGATCGGCTTGCCCTTCCAGACGGCAAGTACAGCACCGATGGCGCTTCCCGAAATGTTGCACGCCAGGTCGATATTCGAGGGCACGCGCGCCGGCAGCCAGTTCTGCAGGCACTCGACGGTGAAGCTGAGCAGGCTGCCGACGAGCAGTGCGGCGACGGCCGCCGACCAACGGCCGGGCAAGTGCCGCAGGGTGAGCGCCAGCAGGAAACCCAGCGGCACGTAAACGGCGATGTTGACCGCGAGGTCGAAAGCCGTCCAGTAACGTGGCCAGGCGGCACCGAGAAAGGCCAATGGCGACAGGCCGAGGTCACGCCAGTTGGCGAACGGGTAGAGGCTGGCGTAGCTGATCAGCACCAGGTAGGCGAGCGCCAGATAGAGCGGCAGGCGTGTCGGCCGCGGCAGCGGCTGCCGGGCCGGCGTCTGGTCGTCGGCGGGGGAAGTCAGTGGTGGCTGGTCCTGTTCCATGGGAATGCCGCCGAGCGTTATGAAGTCGCCATTCTAGCGCCTTGGCCGAGACAGGCTATCGCCTTCCATTCTCTGCCAAGGCAACATCGGGCGCCGCGAGCAAGCCGATTTGTGCGACACTGCCCGCTTTTTACTTCGTCGAGCCGCGCCGCGGCTATTGGGGGACTCGCCTTGGCAAAACCAAATTATCAGTTCGAGAAGCGCCAGAGAGAACTAGAGAAGAAACGCAAGAAGGACGAGAAGCGCCAGCTCGCCCTCGCCGCCAAAGATAGCGCTGCCGGTAGCGATACGGATTCCGAGCAGGAGCCGGCGGTGGTGGACAGCGATGTCCCGGGGACGACCAGCGGCAGCTGAGCAAGGCGATTGCGGGGGTGTCGTCGCAGGCGATTGACTTGGAGTGGAGTCAGGGCGACGGCCTGGCGCGGGCGTCACACGCCTGGCCCGGACCGTCGCCGACACGCAGCGTCAGGTCGGGCGGCGGATCGTGGATGGCGATGAAGGGGCGTGCCCCGGGCACAATGTCCACCGCTTCGATGCGCGCCGGCGGAACGCTCACCAGCCCGGGCACCCAGTGGTAGCGGAGGATCAGCGGTGAGCCGGCGGCATCGGCCAGGGTGACCCGGTTGATGCAGCGCTCGACCACCCGCGCACTCCCGTGGACGACGAAACCGGGGCTCGCTGCGCGCACGAAGGCGGTCACCGGCCCCAGGTCGGCGAGCTTGTCGACTCCGGGCAGGGCCGCCATGGCTGCCCGGCAGGCGGTGCTGTGGCACAGCATCCAGCGGATGTTGTAGGCGTCAAGGAAAGCGTTCAGCTGCTCCGGCGAATGCTCGGCGTAGGGTTTGCCGAAGGCGAAGTCGTCCCAGGCGCTGGCAAAGTCGGTAAAGGGGTAGGGGCCGCCGATGAATTCACGATTGCTGGCCAGGGCGTAAAGGCCCGCCATGTGGCCCCCGTCGTGAACCCGCGCCAGTGAGAGCTCGAAGAAAACCCGCGCCGAGGCGTCAGTCTGTGTGCCGAGAAAGTCGAGCAGCGGCCGGGAAAGTCCACCTTCGCCCTTGACTTCCGGTGCGGCAACGGCATAGCGGCCGGTCTCGGCCGGCGCCAGGATCTCGCGCTCCGCTTCGCGGACGAAAAAGGCCAGAAAACCGGCAACGATGAGCAGCGCGGCGCCCCGGAGCCAGCGTCCGAACCCGTGCGCCGCAGGAATCTGCTGCGCTGCCGCGACCACGCCGGCTGCCGCCGGGACGACCAGACACAGCCAGGCCAGTGCGCTGAAGCGGTTGGGTTGCAGGGATGCGAGCGCCGGGATGACGGCTCCGAACGAGGCCCAGATCATGAGCAGCACGGCAGCGGCGATCAGCGCCAGCAG
>Ga0078784_16_pt43 | contig 15494 bp, 16 predicted proteins | sample CanAccphospTypeI_FD_67364 | JGI IMG/M metagenome (GOLD analysis project Ga0078784, IMG submission 67364) | Unknown Accumulibacter genome from EPBR bioreactor metagenome | reverse complement strand
GGGTGGTCGGGCACCGCGAAAGCCAAGCGACAAACCCTTGTCGAGCGCAGCCTGAACGACGCGGCGGTTGAACGTCTGCCGGAGGCTGTTGGTGGTGATCAGCCCGAAACGCTGTACCTTGCCCTGGGCGACCAGTTGCGCGGCGTGGTGCCACCAGAACATGACCAGGTCGGCCGATTCGGGAACCTCGTTCCAGGTCTTGCGTAGCGCCTCGACGTAGCCGTCGCCGAGCGCCGCGCGCATGCCGCCGGCGCCGATGAACGGCGGGTTTCCGACGATGTAATCGGCCTGCGGCCAGTTCGCCTTGCGCGGATTGACGTAGCGCTGCAGCGGCGTGCGCGCGTTTTCGTCGGGAACCTGCTCGCCGGTCACCGGGTGCGCCTTGGTCGTCACGCCGTCCCAGCGGCTGACCGGAACGCCGCGCTCGTCGAGCACCGTTTCGACCCCGTCGCAGGCCAGCACGGCGTCGCGGCATTCGATGTTGCGGAAGTCCTTGAGGATCGGCTGCGGCGGCAGGCCGCTGCCGCTGGTGCGGAAGTGCCATTGCAGGTAGCCGATCCAGAGCACCAGTTCGGCGATGGCGGCGGCGCGCGGGTTGAGTTCGAGGCCGAGGAACTGGTGCGGGTCGACGGTCAGACCTTCGGCTTCGAGGCGTTGCTGGCCGCGCCCGAAGGCGTGCAGCTGGTCGAGCACCTCGCCTTCGAGGCGCTTCATGTGTTCGAGCGTGACGTAGAGGAAATTCGCCGAGCCGCAGGCCGGGTCGAGGACGCGAATCTGGCACAGGCGGTGGTGGAAGGCGTCGACCTCGGCGCGCGCGGCGTCGAGCTTGCCTTCGTTGGCGAGGAGCAGCGCCGCCGCCTGGACGTTGCGCCATTCGCTCCGCAGCGGCTCGACGACGGTCGGCAGGACGAGACGTTCGACGTAGGCGCGCGGCGTGTAGTGGGCGCCGAGCGCGTGTCGCTCGCCGGGCGACAGCGCGCGTTCGAGCAGGGTGCCGAAGATCGCCGGTTCGACCTGCGTCCAGTCGGCGTGCGCGGCCTGCAGCAGCAGGCCGATCTGCTCGCGGTCCAGGGCGATCACTTCCGGCTGCTTGAAGAGCTTGCCGTTGAAGCGCGGCAGCGTCGCGCGCAGGACGACCGAGAAGCCGCCGCTGTCCATCTCGCGCCACAGCGCGGCGAGCAGCGGGACGAATTGCTGCGGACTGTTCTGCAGCGTTTCGAGCAAGGTGGTGAACGCACCCTCGCCGTTCTCCCGGGGCAGCAGGCCGACGTCTTCGGCGAACATCGAGAACAGGCAGCGGGTGAGGAAACCGGCGACGAGTTCGGGGTGATGGCCGGCGCCTTCGAGCGTCCGGGCGATGCGCGCCAGATGGCCGGCGATCTCGCGCGTGACCCGCGCCGAGGCACGCGTCGGGTCGAGCGCCAGCGGGTCGCGCCACAGCATCCGCAGGCGCTCGCGGAGGCCGCGTTCGGCGAGGTCGGCGAGCCGGATGCGGTGCGAACGCGGGTCGGGGAAGGGGGTATAGGTGGCGCCGGAGCGCGTGAAGTCGGCGTACAGCTCGATGACCTGGCCGACATCGACGACGATCAGGAACGGCGGCCGGCCCTCGTCGGCAGGCAGCGCGCGGGCGTAGCCTTCGGCCTGGCCGCGCGCCCGCTGCAGGGCGTCGTCGAAACCCTTGCTGGCGACGTCGAGGCGGATCTTCTTGGCTTCGAGAACGAAATGGCCGCGCTTGTAGCAGTCGATGCGTCCGTTCGACGAACTGCCGTCACCGTGGCGAAAACTGACCCGGCGCTCGAAGACGTAGGCGTTGTCGCGGGTATCGTCGCGCGCCGGGTCGGGGGAGGGGACGTCGAGCAGCCGGCAGAGGTCGGTGACGAAGAGCTGGTAGTTGGCCAGCTCGGAACCGTCGGCCGTTCGCCAGCGGGCGATGAAGGCGGCGGCTTGCGCCGTCTCGGGATCGGCGCTCGGGCTGGGTTCGGTCATGGGCCGGGATTATGACATGGAGGATGGCGTCGCGGCGCCTCTGCCTCCCGTCAGTGTCGAGCTGCCGTCTTGACCAGGCTTTCGGCAGGCATGACAGCGTCGCGGGGTCGTCGTGGTGGCCGAAAGTCCGGCGTCACGGCAGCCCGCTCGTCATTGCGAGGAGGCGGCAGCCGACGTGGCAATCCAGAGGTTTGGCTGTTCTCCGGGTCGATGCGCTGAAAAGGCAGTGAGAGGATGGCACTGGATTGCCGCGTCGGCTGCGCCTCCTCGCAATGACGGTGGGTGATTGGGGAGGAGGGGGGATGGTGGCCGAAAATCCCGTCACGAATGGCGCATACCAGCGGGCTCGTTTCGCCACCCATCGAGTGCGTCGAGCACGGCCTGCAGGGTCGGCAGCAGCACGATGCCGGTCTCCGGCGTCGCGCGTTGAGCACCCGTGCCGCCAACCCACAGGTCGATTGCCGCGGGCAGCATCTGGCGCAACTGGCCGACCAGCGCCCCGACCTGTCGTCCCGGGAAAGCAGCGGAAATCGAGATGGCGACGATGTCGGCCCGGTGGGCGCGGGCGGCCATTTCGATGTCGACCAGTGGCGTTTGCGTGCCCAGCGAAATGCAGGTCGCGCCCTCGAGTGCGAGCAGCGCTTCGACCATCAGCAGGCCGAGCACGTGTTGTTCGTCGGGCGGCGTCGTCAGCAGGATGCGCGGCGCGCCGCCAGCGGCCGGCAGGTTGCCGATCGCCTGCCGCAACAGCGACCTGATCTGCTCGCTGTACAGGTGCTCCTCGAAAACCTCGAACTCGCCGCTCATCCAGGCTTCGCCGACGGCGTCATTGAGCGGCGCGACGACGTCGATGACGAAACGCTGCAGGCCGAGCCGCATCATCGCCTGGTTGAGCAGCTGGCGGAGCGCCGCAACGTCGTTCGCCTTGACCAGGGCGAGCGTCTGGCCGATCACCGCTGCGTGCTGCCCGGAGTCGTCGCGCGGCGGCGCTGCGCAGGCCTTGCTCAGCTCGGCAAACTCTTCCTCGCTGGCGGCGCACAGGCGACCGGGGCGCAGGCCCTGGTCGATCAGGCGCTTCATCACGCGTAGCCGATCGACCTGCTCGGCAGGATAGGCGCGTTCGCCGTGCTCGTCGCGCGTCGGCTGCGGGAAGCCATAGCGGCGCTCCCAGACGCGCAGGGTGTCCTTGCCGAGACCGGTGTCGCGCTCGACAGCGCCGATGTTCATGACTGGAAGCTTGTTCATATCGTGCCGGGAAGTGGTTGCAGGAAGGGCGCTCATGGCGTAACCGCCTGCCGTGCAAGTTAGCCTAGATGTCTGAAATTGTCCAGGACATTTTTCCGGTTCGCAGTGCTGAGGCTTCTGCTGTTCCCGGAGTGGTAAAGGCGCAGGCAAAGTCCATGGCCGGTCGAGCCTGGTCGGGGACCTTCGGCTGGTCTGCGCCAAGGTCGGTTCGCGAACCATCATTCCTGAGGCGGTTCGCTGTATGTCCTGGACAAAATGACGAAAAGGCCTTGACACGGCGACGATGCGCCAATATAGTGCAAGACATGTATTTATGTCCTGGACAAAAAGTCTTCTCGCGGTGTCCGTTTAAGCGCCGACCGCGACCGGAAAATTCGGCGCACGCCGTCGCTGAGCGACTGAGATCCGCTGCTGGGCTGCTCCCGACGGGAACAAGCCAGCGCCCGGGAGCGATTGCTGACCATACCGGGCCCTGGTTTACATGTCCTGGACACGAAGGCTCATCGCTTCGATGCGCGGTCTTGCGGCCGGCGACCATCGAGCACTCGCTTTTTCGCCACTGGAGAGTACGCCATGAACGCACCTGAATACTTCTTTCTCCCCGACATCCAGGCCAGTGCCGATCAGCGGCAACTGGCGATTCACAAGGTCGGCGTCAGGGGCCTGCGTTACCCGCTGGCGCTGCTCGACGCGGCCGGCAGGGTGCAGAACACCGTCGCCCGGCTGTCGATGTCGGTCGGTCTGCCGCCCGAGGTCAAGGGAACGCACATGTCGCGCTTCGTCGAGCTGCTCGAGGAGAAGCGCGCGCCGCTGAACGTGAACCGCCTGCTGCGCATGCTCGACGAAATGCTCCTCCGCCTGGATGCGCAGAGCGGCGAGATCGAACTGGCCTTCCCCTACTTCATCAGCAAGGCGGCGCCGGTGTCGGCCGCCAAGAGCCTGCTCGACTACGACGTGCGCATGATCGCCGAGAAACGCGCAGGGCAGCGCAGCGAGCTGACCCTGGCGATCGTTGCGCCGGTGACCAGCCTCTGCCCGTGTTCCCGGGAGATCAGTGCCTACGGCGCGCACAACCAGCGCTCGCACATCACGATCAGCGCTCGCCTGCGTTCGGGCATGTCGCCCGAGGAACTGGTGCGGCTGGCCGAGGAGGAAGCCTCGTGCGAAGTGTTCGGACTGCTCAAGCGAGCGGACGAGAAATGGGTGACCGAGCGCGCCTACGACAATCCGAAGTTCGTCGAGGACCTGGTCCGCGACATCGCGCTGCGTCTGATGAAAGAGCCACGGATCGCGCAATGGACGGTGAAGTCGGAGAACTTCGAATCGATCCACAACCACTCGGCCTATGCCGAGATCTGTGGCGAAAATCCTCAACGCGCCTGACCGGCAAGGAGATCATATGCGTAGTGCACAGCGTATCGCGGTCGTCGGTTCGGGGATTTCGGGCCTGGCCAGTGCCTGGCTTCTGGCGCAGAAGCATCAGGTGACGCTCTACGAGGCGGGCGACGCGCTCGGCGGGCACACCAACACCGTCGATGTGACGGTGGACGGCGTGTGCCATCCGGTCGATACCGGTTTCCTGGTCTACAACACGCGCACCTATCCGAACCTGACCGCGATGTTCGCCCATCTCGGTGTGGCCAGCGTCGAAAGCGAAATGTCGTTTGCGGTCAGCCTCGACGAGCCCCGTCTGGAGTGGGCGGGAAGCAGCCTGGCGACGGTTTTCGGGCAGAAGCGGAATCTGCTGCGGCCCGACTTCTGGCGAATGCTCTCCGACATCGTGCGCTTCAACCGCGAGAGCGTCGCCTGGCTCGACAGGCACGGCGAAGACAGCCTGAGCCTGCGCGACTTCCTCGCCGCAGGAGGCTACTCGCGTCCCTTCGCCGAGTGGTACCTGCTGCCCATGGCCGCCGCGATCTGGTCGTGTCCGGCCGGGCAGATGCTCGATTATCCGCTCGCCAGCTTCGTGCGCTTCTGCCGCAACCACGGTCTGCTGCAGGTCTTCGACCGGCCGTTGTGGCGAACGGTGCGTGGCGGCGGGCGGCAATACGTGAACAAGCTTGCCGCGTCTCTCGACGATGTTCGCCTGGCGACTCCGGTGCGCGCCATAGAGCGAACCCTGGGTCGCCCTGCGCAGGGTCTGATCGTGCGCACCGACGCGGCTGTCGAGCGCTACGATCAGGTGGTTCTCGCCTGCCATAGCGATCAGGCGCTGGCCGTTCTGGGCAAGGCGGCGACGCTGGCCGAGCGCCGCTTGCTGGGCGCCATTCGCTATGCGCCGAATCGCGCCGTGCTGCACAGCGACGCCGCGCTCCTGCCGCGCTCGCCGGCCCTCTGGTCGGCGTGGAACTATCTCGCGGGCGGGCAGGAACTCGACCGGCACCCGGTCAGCGTTTCCTACCTGATCAATCGCCTGCAGCCGCTGCCCTTCGCCACGCCAGTCGTGGTGACGCTGAACCCGCAGCGGCAGCCGGCGCGCGAGCGCGTGATCGCCGAGTTCGACTACGAGCATCCGATTTTCGACCGCGCGGCGATCGCCGCGCAGCGCGAGTTGCCGGCGGTTTCCGGTGCGCACGGGGTGTGGTTCTGCGGCGCCTGGAACGGCTACGGCTTCCACGAGGACGGCCTCAAGTCGGCGTTGCAGGTGGCCAACGCCCTCGGCTGCCACGCGCCGTGGCAGGGTGTCGACGCGGCTCTCCGGGGTCGCCCGGCGGCCGCGCGGATCGAGGAACTGGCGGCATGAACGCGGCACCGGCGCGCCTCTTCGTCGGGCAGGTGATGCACCGCCGGGTACGGCCGGCGGCCAACCGCTTCGTCTATCCGGTCTATTTCTGCCTGCTGCCGCTGTCGCGCATCGAGCAATCGGCGAGCGCCCTGTTCGCGGTCAATCGCTGGAACCTCTTCAGCTTCCATTTTGCCGACCACGGTGCACGCGACGGCTCGCATCCGCTGCCCTGGGTGCGCCAGCTGCTGCAGCGCGAAGGAATCAGGGCCGACGGCGAGGTCTGGCTGCAGTGTTTTCCGCGTGTCCTCGGTTTCGTTTTCAATCCGATCAGCCTGTGGTTCTGTCACGACCGTGCCGGCGATCTGCTGGCCGTGCTTGCCGAAGTCAATAACACCTTCGGTGAGCGCCACAACTACCTGCTCGCGCACGCCGACGGTCGACCGATCCGCGACGGCGAGACGCTCGAGCGACGCAAGGTGTTCCACGTCTCGCCATTCATGGACGTCGCCGGCTACTACCGCTTCCGCTTTCACTGGCGCGGCGGGCAAGACGGTCGCCCGGCGTGGCGCCTGGCGCGCATCGATCATGGTGACGCAGCCGGTGATCTGCTGCACACGTCGATTTCCGGCCAGGCCGAAGCACTGGCCAGCGGCCCGCTGCTGAAAGCCTTTGTCCGCTTTCCGCTGATGACCCTTGCCGTCGTACTGCGCATTCACTGGCAGGCGCTGAAGCTGTGGGTCAAGCGCGTTCCCTTTTTCAGCAAACCCGAACCTCCACTCGAGGAGACCAGCCGATGAACACGATGGAAAATACCCTCAGCCTCCCCGCGGCGTCTGGCCGCAAGACACTGCCGCGCAGCGCCAGGGCTGTGCTGGCCCTGCTCGAAGGGATAGAGCACGGGCGCCTGGAAGTTCGCCTGCCCGACGGCAGCAGTCCGTGTTTTGGTCAGGCCGCCGCCGGCCAGCGCGCCGCCGTTCTCGAGGTCGCCGAGTGGTCGGTCTTCGACCAGGTGCTCGAACGCGGCGACGTCGGCTTCGCCGAGGCGTGGATCGACGGTGACTGGCAAAGCCCCGATCTCACCGCGCTGCTGACCCTGCTGGCGGAAAATCGCCAGGCGCTTTCGCGCGCCGTCTATGGCCATTGGTGGGGCTTGCTCAGCGCTCGCCTGCGCCACCTGCTGAACGCCAACACGCGCAGCGGCGCGCGCCGCAACATCATGGCGCACTACGACCTGGGCAATGATTTCTATGGCCAGTGGCTGGACCCGACGATGAGCTACTCGAGCGCGCTCTACTCGACCGACGCACCGCGGTCGATGGCCGCTGCGCAGCGCGCCAAGTACCGGCGAATCCTGCATCGGCTCGACGCCCGCCCCGGGCAGCGGGTGCTGGAGATCGGTTGTGGCTGGGGCGCTTTCGCAGAAACCGCGGCACGCGAGGCGGGTCTGCAGGTCGTCGGACTGACGCTGTCGCCGGCCCAGTGCGAGTTCGCTCGCCGGCGGATGCTGCTCGCCGGCGTCGGGCAGCAGGTGCAGATCGAGTTGCGCGACTATCGCGATCTGCTTGGCGGGCAGTGCGACCGGCCGTTCGACCATATCGTCTCGATCGAGATGTTCGAAGCGGTCGGCGAACGCTGGTGGCCGACCTACTTCAAGGCCCTGCAGCAGCTGCTGGCGCCGGGCGGGCGGGCGGTGGTGCAGAGCATCACCATCGCCGACGAGTTGTTCGCGCGTTATCGTCGCGGCACCGATTTCATTCAGCAGCACGTGTTTCCCGGCGGCATGCTCCCCAGCCCTTCGGTGTTCGGCCAGCGGGCAGCGCGTGCCGGCCTGGCAGTTGCCGACGCTTTCGCTTTCGGGCGCGATTATTCGCGCACGCTCGCCGAATGGTCGGCGAACTTCGAGCAGAACTGGCCGGCGATCGAGGCGCAGGGTTTCGACGAACGCTTCCGCCGCCTGTGGCGTTTTTATCTGGCCTACTGCCAGGCCGGTTTCAACAGCGGCGCGACCGACGTCATGCAGTTCGAGCTGGCACACGCGCGATGAAGCGACTGCTGATGGCAGCCGTTCTCTTCGCCGCCAGCGCTTTCGCCCACGCCGTTCCCGACGTCCTGCGCCAGAGCGGGGCCGAGTGGACGCGCTGGGGCAGCGGCGAGATGAGCTGGTTCGGCTTCACCCTCTACCGTGCCACCCTGTGGGTCGCGGCGGCACGGCCGGGCGTCGATCTTCCGGCGAACGTGCCGACGGCCCTGCAGCTCGACTACCGACGCGACATCGCGCGTGACCGCCTGGTGCAGGCCAGCCTCGACGAGATGCGTCGGCTTGGCGCCAGCGACACGCAGTTGCAGCGCTGGGAGGGCGACTTGCGGCGCGTCTTTCCCGACGTCAAGGACGGCGAGAGCATCGTCGGCGTTCATTACCCCGGGCGGGGAGCGTCTTTCTTTCACCGTGGTCGCCCGAACGGCGAAATAGCCGACGCCGATTTCGCGCGCCTGTTCTTCGCCATCTGGCTCGACCCGCGCAGCAGCCAGCCGGGGTTGCGCGCTGCGCTCCTCGAGCGTCCCGCACTGTGAGCCTGGGCATGAACGCAGCGCAAGCGCTGTCCTTGCCGCGCCGGCAGCTCCTCGCCTACGGCGCGCTGGGTCTGCCCCTGGCGATGGCTGCACTGCCGGTCTATGTGCATGTGCCCCGCCTCTACGCCGACGCCGCCGGCATGAGTCTGGGCCTGCTCGGCGGGCTGCTGCTGGCGGCGCGGCTGGTCGATGCGGTCATCGATCCGCTGCTCGGCGGCTGGAGCGACCGGACGGCCAATCGTCAGCGGCTGATCCTGCTCGCCCTGCCGTGTCTCGCACTGGGTATGCTGGCCTTGCTCCACCCGCCCGCCAGCGCCGCTCCACTGTGGCTGTTCGGCTCGATGCTGGTCACCTATTTCGGGTTTTCGCTGGCCAGCGTCGCCTATCAGGCGTGGGGAGCGGAACTCGGCCGCGACGCCGGCGAGCGCACGCGACTGACCGCCAGTCGTGAAGGTTTCGGCCTGCTCGGCGTCGTCCTCGCCGCTGCACTCCCCGGTCTTCTCTCCAATGACCTGGCGCAGGGCCTGTCCGGCCTGGCGCAGATTTTCCCGCTGCTGCTCCTGGTGCTGGCGGTGTGGACGTTGTCGGGTTCACCGCAGGCGCTGGCCCGAACGCCGGCCAGCGGCAGTCTGCTCGGCGACCTGCGCGGCGTCCTGGCAGAGCAGCGCTTTCGCCGCCTGCTGGCGGTATTCGTGGTCAACGGCATCGCTGCCGCCTTGCCGGCGACCCTGGTCCTGTTCTATGTCGCCGATGTGCTGCAGGCGGAAGCCTGGAGTGGCGCTTTCCTGGCCCTGTACTTCGTCAGCGGAGTCGCGTTCCTGCCCCTGTGGGTGACGCTCGCCCGGCGCTACGGCCGCGTGCGCAGCTGGATCGCGTCGATGCTGGTGGCGATTGGCTCCTTCGCCTGGGCCTGGGGTCTGGGCGTTGGTGACGTCGGGCCTTTCGCCGTCGTCTGCCTGCTTTCGGGTGCGGCGCTTGGCGCCGACCTGACCCTGCCGGCTGCCTTGCTCGCCGACATCGCGGAGTACCGTGCGCGGGCTGGCGATGCGAAAGACAGGGCGGGAGGTGGGGAGGTCGTTGCGGTCACCGACGCCAGGCCAGCGCAGGCCGGCGCCTACTTCGGCTGGTGGAATCTGGTCGCCAAGCTCAACCTGGCGCTCGCCGCCGGCCTGGCCTTGCCGCTGCTCGAGTCGGTCGGCTACCGGCCGGGAGTCGCCGCGACGGCGACCGGTCTCGCCGCCGTCTATTGCCTGCTTCCCTTGCTCTTCAAGACGGTCGCAGCACTGCTGGCGTGGCGCTGGCGAAACACTTTGGAGGTCTGCTGATGAAAACCCTGTGGCTGGCGTGTCTTGCCTGCGGCGTTCTTGGTCTTGGCGGCTGCTCCGGCGTTCCCGTCGAGCGCTACCGGGGCGAACAGCCGGTGCTCGATCTGGCCCGGTACTTCAACGGAACGATCGACGGCTGGGGAATGTTCCAGGATCGTTCGGGCGCTGTGATCAAGCGTTTTCATGTGCTCATCGACGCCAGTTGGGAAAAACGTGACGGCGTCGACGTCGGTACCCTCGATGAGCACTTCTCCTGGTCCGACGGCACGACCTCCCGTCGCGTGTGGACCATCACCCGGGTCGACGCGTCGCACTACGTTGGCCGCGCGGACGACGTCGTCGGCGAGGCGCAGGGCGAAGCCGCGGGCAACGCGCTGCGCTGGCGTTACGTGCTGGCGCTGCCGGTCGACGGCCGGGTGTGGAACGTGGACTTCGACGACTGGATGTTCCTGATCGACGACAAGGTGATGCTCAACCGTTCAGAAATGCGCAAGTTCGGCTTCCGGCTCGGCGAAGTGACGCTCGGTTTCACCAAGCGGTGAAGCGATGAATCCACCCATCGAAGACTGGTCCGGCAAGCGCGTCTGGCTGCTCGGCGCCTCGAGCGGCATCGGCGCGGCGCTCGGCAGGCTGTTGCTGGCGCGTGGCGCCCGCGTCGCCTTCTCGGCACGCAATGCGGCCCGCCTCGCCGAAGTGGCTGGCGATGGCGAGCGGGCGCTGGTCCTGCCCTGCGACGCCGCCGACCACGCCAGCCTGCAGGCCGCCTGGGAGAAGCTGCTGCTGGCGTGGGGAGGCGTCGACGTGGCGCTCTACGTCGCCGGCGATTACCTGCCGATGCGCGCCTGGGACCTCGATGTGGAACGGGCGCGGCAGATGATCGACATCAACTTCGCCGGGGCGGTATCGTTCGCTGCCTGCGTGGTGCCGCAACTGCTGCGCCAGGGGGGTGGCCAGATCGGCTTCGTCGCCAGCGTCGCCGGTTATCGAGGACTGCCGAAGTCCCTGATCTACGGCCCGACCAAGGCGGCGCTGATCAATTTCGCCGAAGCGCTCTACCTCGATCTGCAAGCGAAAGGGATCGGCGTACGGGTGGTCAACCCGGGCTTCGTCGCCACCCCGCTCACCGCGAAGAACGATTTCGCGATGCCGGCGCTGTTGACCCCCGAGCAGGCAGCGCAGGAGACGATCGACGGTTTCGCCGGCAGCGCGTTCGAAATCCACTTTCCGAAACGCTTCACGCGCGTGGTCAAGTTGCTCGCCCACCTGCCGTACCGGATCTATTTCCCGCTCCTCCGCCGTTTCGTTGACCGATGACGAGGCGAGCATGAGCCCTACGGAGGCCGTCGACGCGCTGAGCGCGTTCTACGAAGGCCTGAGTGCCGAGAGCGTTGCACGCTTTCCGGAGTTCTACGCCGAAGACGCGGCCTTCAAGGATCCGTTCAACGAGGTGCGTGGCGTGGCGGCGATCCAGCGCATCTTCGCGCACCTGTTCCGGCAGGTCGGCGAAGTGCGCTTCGTCGTGCGCGAGCGGGTGGTCGCCGACAACGGCGCGATGCTGGTCTGGGAAATGCACTTCCGGCTGAACGGCATGCCAGCGCGGGGCCAGGCACAGGTGATCCATGGCGCCTCGCACCTCAGGTTTGACGGCGAAGGCAAGGTCGTCTGGCATCGCGATTACTGGGACGCCGCCGAGGAGCTCTACGCGAAGCTGCCGGCAATCGGCTGGCTGATGCGCTTCCTGCAAAGGAAACTGGCCGCCTGAGGGGGTGGAGCGGGGGGGGGCGGGCCGCAGGAGCCCAGGGCATTCGCTTGCGGATCGTCGCCGAGTGCTTCGGCGACGCTTGCTGGTTCGTCGATTCCCCCCCCCACCCCCCTTGACGAGATCGGCAGACATTGCGAAGTGTCGGAGCTTTTTACAGTAGCGGGCTTTTTGGATCGACTATCTTCCGTCAAGGCAATGTTTAAAAAGGAATAAGATTGTTAGGCACGTTTTGTGCTTGGAGTGAGTGCAGTTTCGGGATGGCCGCGCTTTTGCGACACAATGGACAATCTGTATATGGAGGGTGAAATGAAGGGTAAGCGAATCAATAAAGCCGTCGTGGCGGCCGCGGCCATCACGCTCGGCCTGGCCAGCGCCGGCGCCAGCGCCGCTCAGATCTACTGGACCGACTGGATCGGCTCCAACCCCGTGACGTCGGGATTCCAGGGTACCGGGACGATCACCACCGGCACGGCAACGATTGGGGTGACCTATACCAATCCGCAAGGAATCGGGTTCTATGAGACGGGAGGGGGTGGCGATTATTGGATCAACCAATTCAACGGAGCAGGCCCCTCGCCGTACACCAGCACAGCGGTCGATAATCGTCCGACCGGTTCCGACCTCATCGCGTTGAGTCGGGCAGGCACGCAGACCCTGAGCTTCTCGCAGACCGTCGCCAACCCGGTTTTCGCTTTCGTCAGCCTGAATGGCAATGGTTATGCCTTCGACCAGGATTTCGAGCTTCTCAGTCTTGGCGGCGTTGGTGGCAACGCCTGCGGCTACTGGGGTTGCGGTGGTGCCAGCAAGGTCGTCGTCGACCTCGGCGGGGGAAACTTCGAGTACCAGCTCAACAGCAACAACGTCGGGGGAAGTGAGCCGCACGGCACACTGCGCTTCCTTGGCGCATTCGACACGGTAAGCTGGAGAAGCAGTTCGGACGAGTACTGGAACGGTTTTACCGTGGGCGTACAGGGCACGGCCGCAGAGGTTTTCCCTCCCAACGGCGTACCCGAGCCCGGATCGCTGGCCCTTCTCGGCCTCGGCCTGCTGGGCGTCATCGCCGCGGGCAAGCGCAAGCAAGGCTAGCGCTGGTCAGCCAATCCCCCGCAAGACCCCGCCTCGGCGGGGTTTTTCGTTGGCGGCTGGCCCGCACGCCAGCGCAGGTCGGCCATCGGTCGGAATCCGGGCAGCTCTGTGCCAAGCTGCCGGCAATCGGCTGGCTGATGCGCTTCCGGCAAACGAAACTGGCCGCGTGAAGAGAGGGGTCGGGGGAGGGCGGGCCGCAGGTGGCCCAGGGCTTTCGCGCGCGCTGCCTGGTGGTCGCCTGGTGGCGGCCTTGCCCCGCGGCAGCGTCTGAAGCACAATCTGGCCGCCGCTTGCAGGCGGCCATTAGCCCAAGCAACCACGAGGTCGCCATGCCCGACACCCGCGACGAACACCAGGACATCCGCGACGCCGTGCGCGACCTGTGCCGGCAATTCCCGGACGCCTATTTCCGCAAGATCGACGAGCAGCGCGGCTATCCCGAGGCTTTCGTCGCTGCGCTGATCGGCGCCGGCTGGCTGGCGGCGATGATTCCCGAGGAGTACGGCGGATCGGGGCTGGGGCTGACCGCGGCGAGCGTGATCATGGAGGAAATCAATCGCAGCGGTGGCAACGCTGCCGCCGTGCATGGCCAGATGTACAACATGGGAACGCTGCTGCGCAGCGGCAGCCCGGCACAGAAGGCGAAGTACCTGCCCGACATCGCCGCCGGCAAGCTGCGCATCCAGTCGATGGCGGTCACCGAGCCGGGCGCCGGCACCGACACCACGCGCATCAAGACCAGCGCGGTGAGGAAGGACGGCCGCTACGTGGTCAACGGCCAGAAGGTGTGGATCTCGCGCGTCCAGCACTCGGACCTGATGGTCCTGCTCGCGCGCACGACGCCGCTCGCCGAGGTGCAGAAGAAATCCGAAGGGATGTCGATCTTCATCGTCGATCTGCGGCAGGCGATAGGCAAGGGCCTCCGCGTGCAGCCGATTGCCAACATGGTCAATCACGAGACCAACGAACTCTTCTTCGACAATCTGGAGATTCCGGAAGAGAACCTGATCGGCGAGGAGGGCAAGGGCTTCAAGTACATCCTCGAAGGGCTCAACGCCGAGCGCGCGCTGATCGCCGCCGAGTGCATCGGCGACGGCTACTGGTTCGTCGATCGCGCCAGCCGCTACGCGAAGGAACGCGTCGTCTTCGACCGGCCGATCGGCCAGAACCAGGGCGTGCAGTTTCCGATCGCCGACGCCTTCATCGAGGTCGAGGCGGCCAACCTGATGCGCTTCAGGGCCTGCGCGCTGTTCGACGCGCAGTTGCCCTGCGGCGCCGAGGCGAACATGGCCAAGTACCTGGCGGCCAAGGCGTCGTGGGAAGCAGCCAACGTCTGCCTGCAGACGCACGGCGGCTTCGGCTTCGCCAGCGAGTACGACGTCGAGCGCAAGTTCCGCGAGACGCGCCTCTATCAGGTCGCCCCGATCTCGACCAACCTGATCTTTTCCTACGTCGCCGAGCACCTGCTCGGGCTGCCGCGCTCTTTCTAGAAAGCCTGCCATGCGCCCGCTCGACGGCATTACCGTGGTCACCCTCGAACACGCCATCGCCGCACCGTTCTGCACCCGCCAGCTGGCCGACCTCGGTGCGCGCGTGATCAAGGTCGAACGCCCGCTTACCGGCGACTTTGCACGCGCCTACGACGAGCGCGTGCGCGGACTGGCGTCGCACTTCGTGTGGACCAACCGCTCGAAGGAGAGCCTGACGCTCGACGTCAAGCACGCCGAGGCGCAGGTCATCCTGGCGCGACTGCTCGAACACGCCGACGTGCTGGTCCAGAATCTGGCGCCCGGTGCTGCGGCGCGCCTGGGCCTGGCGTACGAGGCGTTGCGCGAGAAGCACCCGCGGCTGATCGTCTGCGACATCTCGGGCTACGGCAGCGACGGGCCGTATCGCGACAAGAAGGCCTACGACCTGCTGATCCAGAGCGAGTCGGGCTTTCTCTCGGTGACCGGCCTGCCCGACGCGCCGGCCAAGGCCGGCTGCTCGATCGCCGACATCTCGGCCGGCATGTACGCGCAGAGCAACATCCTCGCCGCGCTGCTGCAGCGCGGCAAGAGCGGGCGTGGCTGCCATGTCGAGGTGTCGATGCTCGAAAGCATGGTCGAGTGGATGAGCTACCCGCTGTACTACGCCTTCGCTGGCGCCACGCCGCCGCCGCGTGCCGGCGCCGCGCACGCGACGATCTTTCCCTACGGCCCGTTTACCGCCGGCGACGGCAAGACGGTGATGCTCGGCCTGCAGAACGAGCGCGAGTGGCAGGTCTTCTGCGCGCAGGTGCTCGAACGCCCGGATCTGGCCAGCGATGCGCGCTTCTCTTCCAACTCGCGGCGCACGCAGGCGCGCGACGAACTGCGCACGCTGATCGAAGAGCGCTTCGCGCAGCTCAGCTCCGAGCAACTGATCGCCAGGCTCGACGCGGCGCAGATCGCCAACGCGCGCATGAACGACATGCACGAGGTCTGGGAGCACCCGCAGCTCAAGGCGCGCGGGCGGTGGACCGAGGTCGATACGCCGTCCGGCCCGATTCCGGCCCTGCGGCCACCCGGCCAGGTCGATTCCTTTACCCCGCGCATGGACGCCGTGCCGGCGCTCGGGGAGCACACCGACGCCATCCTGAGCGAACTCGGGTGGGATCGGGCGGCGATCGATCGGCTGCGGGACGCGGGGGCGATCTGACTTTCGCAGCGAAAGCCCTCGGGCTGGGATGCCGTCGCCGCTGCTGGCCAAATCCTTGACCGTTTTCGCAGAGAACGTCCTGGTCTTGCTGCCACGTGCGAGTTCGGTCTGGCCG
>Ga0078784_16_pt33 | contig 15515 bp, 15 predicted proteins | sample CanAccphospTypeI_FD_67364 | JGI IMG/M metagenome (GOLD analysis project Ga0078784, IMG submission 67364) | Unknown Accumulibacter genome from EPBR bioreactor metagenome | reverse complement strand
ATCAGCGCGCCCTTGATGTCACCGCCCTCGAAGTACTCGGGGTTCTGACCGACCAGCAGGATGGCAACCAGGCCCATGAGGAAGATGACGTTGAAGAAGAAACCGACGAAACCGGACGCGTAGAGCACCGACTTGCGGGCTTCCTTGGCGTTGCCGACGGTGAAGAAGACGCATCAGGATGTGCGGCAGACCGGCGGTACCGAACATCAGACCCAGGCCGAGGGAGAGCGCCGTGACCGGATCGGAGAGCAGGCTGCCCGGCGCCATCAGCGAGGTACCCTGCTTATGAACCGCCTGCGCCTTTTCGAGCAGGGTGGTCAGCGAAAAACCGAACTGCGAGAAGCCGAGGATCAGCACCAGCGTGCCGCCGAAGAGCAGCAGGCAGGCCTTGATGATCTGCACCCAGGTCGTGGCCACCATTCCGCCGACGGTCACATAGACCATCATCAGAACGCCAACGGCGAAGATCGCGACGTTGTACTCGAGGCCGAAGAGCAGCTTGATCAACTGCCCGGCGCCGACCATCTGGGCGATCAGGTAGAAGACCACGACGACCAGCGATGAAAGTGCCGCCATGGTGCGCACGCTGGGGTCGAGGCGATACGAGGTGATGTCCGAGAAGGTGAACCGGCCCAGGTTACGCAGCCGCTCAGCCATCAGGAAGAGGATGATCGGCCAGCCGGCGAAGAATGCCATCATGTAGATGTAGGCGTCGTAGCCGCGGCTGAAGGTCATCGCCGTGAGACCGAGCAGGGTTGCCGCCGACATGTAGTCGCCGGCGATCGCCAGACCGTTCTGGAAGCCGGTGATGCCACCGCCGGCGGTATAGAAGTCGGCGGTGGACTTGGTGCGGCCAGCTGCCCAGTAGGTGATGCCCATGGTCATCGTCACGAAGATCATGAACATGATGATCGCGTGCCAGTTGGTCGGTTGCGTCTGGATCTCGCCTTGCAGGGCCGGCCCGGCGGCAGCGGCCATGCCGGAGAACGCCAGCAGGGCGAGTGCCGTTGTGAGTCGCTTTATCATTTGGTCTCCTTCTGCGCTTCTTTGATGATTTGGGCCGTCAGGTCGTCAAACTCGCCGTTTGCACGGCGGACGTACAACAGCGTCAGCAGCCAGAAAAAGACGAACATGACCAACTCCGCCGTGTAGCCGATGGCCCACATCGATCCCTCGGCGATTGGTTGCCCGAGCATCTTGGGGTTGAAGGCGATCAACATGAAGAAGCCGTAGAAGATGATCAGCACGATGGCTGCCAAAGTCCACGCAAACCTTCCTCGCTTCTGCACCAGTTCGTCGAACTTCGGATTGCGCCGAAGCCGCTCGTAGATAACACTACTCATTTTTCTTTTCCTCCTGATTTGTCTTGCGAAAGAATTGTAAGACCAATTTTTCAAGAATTGACAAGACCACTCCCCTCGGGGCGTTGAATACTAACCCAGATCGATTCATCGTTCAATGCAGGGTTTTTTCGCGTTTTTTGCCGGTGCAGGGGCTTGGCCGACGACACGGCTTAGTCCAGTGCCTTACCTTAGGCGCCGTAATTGCGTAGCCCGTCGAGGTCGAGGATGGTCAGGGTGCCGTAATCGGCACGTAACAGTCCGCCCTGTTCGAGGGTCTGCAACGCCTGATTGACGCGCTGGCGCGAGATGCCGGCGAGCAATCCGATCTCTTCCTGTGAAATGCGCAGTTCGAGACTGCTGCCCGGGTAGAGCAGCGGATTGAACATCGACGCCAGGCAGCGAGCGAGGCGGGCGTCGGTATCGAGCAGACGTTCGTGCTCGATCATGCCGATGAACTGGCCCAGACGTTCGTTGATCTGGATGAGCAGGAAACGGTTGAAAGGGATGCTGTTGTCGAGCAGATTCTGAAATCGGCTGCGCTTCATGTAGGCGATGCGCGAGTCGCGCAGCGCGATGACGTCATAGCGGCGTGCTTCATCCTTGAGCAGCGAGCCCTCGCCGAACCAGCTGCCATCGGACAGGCCAACGAAGCTGGTGGCCTTGCCGGTACTCCGGTTGCTGGCCATCTTGACCAGCCCATTGACCACCCCCAGCCAGTGCCCGACGGTTTCTCCCTTCATGCACACGTATCCTCCGGCGGGAACGGTGCGCACGACGATGTCGCGCTTGACCTGTTCCAGTTCGTCGGCGCTCAGCTTCCGTGCCCAGCAGGAAGCGTGCAGCATGGCGTCCAGTTCGTGCATCCGTGAACCCGCGATCAGAAAAGATGGAGAATTGTCGCACGGACGACAATTCTCCTTGCCCACGGCGAATAGACTGCCGCCAAGCACTGTCCTGCCGCCCCCATGCCGGCGATCGTGGTTCTGCTTGCGATACTGCGTTGCACAATGGCTGGCAGAAGAAAAAGAATAGAATCGCGCAGCACAACATAAATAAAAGCCTGCCGTCACGATAACGGCGGTGAATGCACCGGAGGAGACGAGATGCCGGAAACCGCGTCGTCGCAAGCGCTGGATACCTTTCCACGCCTGCTCCTGAACCACGCTCGGGTCCGCGGCGACAAGCCGGCAATGCGCGAAAAGGACCTGGGAATCTGGCAGTGCTGGACCTGGCAGGATGTTGCCGACGAGGTGCGCGCACTGGCCTGCGGCCTTGCCGAGATGGGTTTCAAGCGCGGCGAGAACGTGGCCATCGTCGGCGACAATCGTCCGCGCATGTACATGATGATGAGCGCCGTACAGTGTCTCGGCGGGGTGCCCGTGCCGCTGTACCAGGATGCGGTGGCCAACGAGATGCTTTTCGTTCTGGTCGACGCCGAAATCCGCTTCCTGTTCGTCGAGGATCAGGAGCAGGTCGACAAGGTGCTCGAACTGCAGGCGCAGTTGCCGCAGCTGCGGCACCTCTTCTACGACGATCCACACGGCATGCGCCACTACACGCAGCCGTTCATTCACGATGTTCGCGAGCTGATGGAAATGGGGCGGATTCACAACCGCAACCATCCCGATCTGCTCATCCGCAAGGTCGCCGCGGGCAACGCCGACGACGTCAGCGTCATGCTTTATACCTCGGGGACGACGGGCAAGCCCAAAGGGGTGTGCCTGACGCACAACGCCTTCATCAGCGCCGCCCGCGGCGGCGTCGATTTCGATCGTCTGACTGCCGACGAAAACATCCTCTCGTATTTGCCGATGGCCTGGGTGGGCGACCATCTCTTCTCCTTTGCGCAGGCGATGATGACCGGGTTCACGATCAACTGCCCCGAGTCGGCCGAGACGGTGATGAACGATTTGCGCGAAATCGGGCCGACCTATTATTTCGCGCCACCGCGTGTTTTCGAGAACCTGCTGACGCAGGTGATGATTCGCATGGAGGACGCCAGCGCCATCAAGCAGAAGATGTTTCACTTCTTCATGGCTGTGGCCCGCCGCTGCGGCGCCGAGATTCTCGATGGCAAGGCCGTTGCGCTCGCTGATCGCCTGCTCTATGCCCTGGGTAATTTCTTTGTTTTCGGGCCGCTGAAGAATGTCCTCGGCCTGAGCCGGGTGCGCGTCGCCTACACCGCCGGCGCGGCGATCGGTCCCGATCTCTTCCGTTTCTACCGCTCTATCGGCATCAATCTGAAGCAGCTCTACGGTCAGACCGAAACCTGTGCCTATGTCTGCCTGCAGCCCGATGGTGAAATCAAGTTCGACAGCGTCGGCAAGCCGGCGCCGGGCGTCGAGGTGAAGATCGCCGACAACGGCGAAATTCTGGTCAAGGGGCCGATGTTGCTCAGGGAGTATTACAAGCGACCCGACGCCACCGCCGAAGCGATCAACGCCGACGGCTATTTCATGACCGGCGACGCGGGCCTGTTCGACGACGAGGGGCATCTCAAGATCATCGATCGCGCCAAGGACGTCGGCAAGCTGGTCAATGGTGCGATGTTTGCGCCCAATTTCATCGAGAACAAGCTCAAGTTTTTCCCCTTCGTCAAGGAGGCAGTGGCTTTCGGCGATGGTCGCGAGATGGTCTGCGCGTTCATCAACATCGACATCGGTGCGGTTGGCAACTGGGCCGAGCGGCGCGGCATCGCCTATTCAGGCTATACCGATCTGGCGGCCAAGGCGGAGGTCTACGGTTTGATCCAGGAGTCGATCGAACAGGTGAATTCCGAACTCCTTGGCGAAGGCGTGCTGGCCGATTCGCAGATTCATCGTTTCCTGATCCTGCACAAGGAACTCGATCCCGACGACGACGAGCTGACGCGCACCCGCAAGGTGCGTCGCGGCTTCGTCGCCGAGAAATACGCGGTATTGATCGACGCGCTCTACAGCGGCAGGGACAGCCAGTTCATCGAGACGGCGGTGAAGTTCGAGGACGGACGGCAAGGCAAGGTGGCGGCCGATCTGGCCATCCGGAACCTGAAGGTCTTCGGCGCCGCCGGGAGGGAGGCGTCATGAGTCGGAAGATTGGCGAGGTCATCCTCGACTTGAAGAAGGTTTCCCTGTCCTTCGGCGGCGTCAAGGCTCTGACCGACATCTCGTTCGACGTTCGCGAGCACGAGATTCGGGCGATCATAGGCCCCAACGGTGCCGGCAAGAGTTCGATGCTCAACGTCATCAACGGCGTCTATCGGCCGCAGGAGGGAGAGATCATTCTGCGCGGTCAGCACTTCACGAAGATGAGCCCCTACAAGGCCGCGCGGGCCGGAATCTCGCGGACTTTCCAGAACATTGCTCTGTTCAAGGGGATGAACGTGATCGACAACCTGATGACCGGGCGCAACATGAAAATCAGAAGCAACCTGATTCAGCAGGCCTTCTGGTGGGGGCCGGCACGACGCGAGGAACTCGGACATCGCGCCAAGGTTGAGGAGGTGATCGACTTTCTCGAAATCCAGCACATTCGCAAGACACCGGTCGGGCGCCTGCCTTACGGTTTGCAGAAGCGCGTAGACCTCGGCCGGGCGCTGGCCATGGAGCCGAGCATCCTGCTGCTCGACGAGCCGATGGCCGGGATGAACGTCGAGGAAAAGCAGGACATGTGCCGCTTCATTCTCGACGTCAATGATCAGTTCGGGACGACCATCGTCCTGATCGAGCACGACATGGCGGTGGTCATGGACATCTCCGACCGTGTCGTCGTTCTCGATTATGGCAAGAAGATCGGCGACGGCGACCCGGACGCGGTGCGCGCCAATCCGGACGTCATCAGCGCCTATCTTGGCGCCAGTCACTGAGGAGTGAGGCGATGGGTTTCTTCCTGGAAACGTTGATCGGCGGGCTGATGGCCGGCATGCTCTATTCGCTGGTGGCGCTGGGTTTCGTGCTGATCTTCAAGGCCTCCGGCGTATTCAACTTCGCACAGGGAGCGATGGTGCTTTTCGCCGCTCTGGCGATGGCCCGTTTCGCCGAGTGGATTCCGGGCTGGTTCGGCCTCGAGGGTTCCTATCTCGGGACCGCTGCTGCCTTCGTCGTGGCGGGCGCGCTGATGTTCGTCGTCGCCTGGCTGATCGAGCGCTTGGTCCTGCGCCACCTCGTCAACCAGGAGGGCGCGACGCTCTTGATGGCCACGCTGGGCATTGCCTATGTCCTCGAAGGCATCGGTTCAACCCTTTTCGGCAATGACATCTACAAGATCGACGTGGGTATGCCCAAGGACCCGGTGTTTCTCTTCGAGGAGGTGTTTCCGGGCGGGCTGCTGATCAACAAGGAAGACTTCATCGCCGCCCTGATCGCGGCCGTGCTGGTCGGCCTGTTGACTCTTTTCTTCCAGAAGACGACCACCGGGCGGGCGCTGCGGGCAGTCGCCGACGACCATCAGGCGGCGCAGTCGATCGGCATCCCGCTGAATCGTATCTGGGTGATCGTCTGGTGCGTCGCCGGCCTCGTCGCGCTGGTCGCCGGTGTGATCTGGGGCTCCAAGCTTGGCGTCCAGTTTTCCTTGTCGACGGTGGCGCTGCGCGCACTGCCGGTCGTCATCCTTGGCGGGCTGACTTCGGTTCCTGGTGCCATCCTCGGCGGCCTGATCATCGGCGTCGGCGAGAAGCTGTCGGAGGTCTATCTCGGGCCGATGGTCGGCGGCGGCATCGAGATCTGGTTTGCCTACGTACTGGCGCTGGTCGTTCTCCTGTTCAGGCCGCAAGGCCTGTTCGGCGAGAAGATCATCGACCGCGTCTGATCGGGGAGAGGGCAAATGCTCTATAGAGAAAACGGTCAATTCAAGACTTCCTACGCCGCCGATCAGCAGGTCTTTCCGATTGCCCAGGACCGATGGGCGGTTGTCGGCATCGTGGTGTTTGCTTTCGTCGCTGTCCCTCTGCTGGTCGACGAATACATGTTCCGCGCCATCCTCATCCCCTTTTTGATCCTCTCGCTGGCCGCTCTCGGGGTCAATATCCTGGTCGGCTACTGCGGGCAGATCACGCTTGGCGCCGGCGCTTTCATGGCGGTCGGGGCGTACGCGGCGTACAACTTTCACATCCGTGTCGAGGGTATGCCGCTACTGCTCTCCTTGCTGCTTGGCGGCTTCACTTCGGCCCTTGTCGGGATCGTTTTCGGAATACCGAGCTTGCGCGTGCGCGGCCTCTATCTGGCGGTTGCAACCCTGGCCGCGCAGTTCTTCACCGACTGGGTGTTCCTGCGCATTCCCTGGTTTACCGACAACTCCCTGTCGGGCAACGTTTCGGTCTCCAACCTGCAGGTGATGGGCTGGCAGCTTAACAACCCGCTCAACAAGTATCTGTTCTGCCTGGCGTTCCTGACGGTCTTCGCTTTGCTGGCGAAGAACATGACGCGTAGCGCCATCGGCCGGCAGTGGATGGCGATCCGTGACATGGACGTGGCTGCCGAGGTGATCGGAATCCGGCCGCTGTTTGCCAAGCTCTCGGCGTTTGCCGTCAGTTCGTTTTTCGTCGGGACGGCGGGCGCCTTGTGGGCGTTCGTCCATCTGGCGTCGTGGGAGCCGGCGGCTTTCTCGGTCGACCGTTCGTTCCAGCTCCTGTTCATGGTCATCATTGGCGGCCTCGGTTCGGTCATGGGCAGTTTCTTCGGTGCGGCCTTCATCGTCATCCTGCCGATCGTACTGAATCGCCTGCTGCCGGAAATTGGAGACCTGGTCGGCGTCGAGATATCGACGGCCGGGATCTCGCACGCCGAGTTGATCATTTTCGGGGGGCTGATCATCTTCTTCCTGATCAAGGAGCCGCACGGCCTTGCCCGCCTGTGGTCGACCGGCAAGGAGAAACTTCGGCTCTGGCCATTCCCGCACTGACTCGGGTGGTGGGGGTCGTTTCACGCTCGTAGCGGGGTTGTCCTGAGTCGAAGTTGTCGTTGCAGTGGTGTTGCCATTTTAATAAGAGGAGACATTAATGAACTTACGCAAGCTTGCATTAACTGCTTCACTCGGCGCCTTCATGCTGTCGGCGATAGCGTCGACGTCGGCGGTCGCAGCGACTGCCAAGGAGCAGTTCTTTCCGGTCCTGGTGACTCGTACCGGTCCCATTGCGCCGAATGCCACACCTTGGGCGAACGGCTTTATCGATTATCTGAAACTGGTGAACACCAAGGGGGGGATCAACGGCGTCAAGACCGTTTTCGAGGAATGCGAGACGGGTTACGCCACCGACCGGATCGTCGAATGCTACGAGCGCCTGAAAGGCATGCATGGTGGTGCGACAGCGTTCCAGCCTCTGTCGACTGGCGGGACCTTTGCCCTCACGGAAAAAGCGCCGATCGACAAGATTCCCTTGATTACAGCTGGTTATGGTCGTAGCGAATCGCAGAACGGTGCCGTCTTCACCTGGAACTTCCCCCTGCTCGGAACCTACTGGGTTGGCTCCGATGTGGCCATCCAGTACATCGCCAAGAAACTGGGGGGTGTCGCCAACCTGAAGGGCAAGAAGATCGCGCTGGTGTACCACGACAGCCCGTACGGGAAAGAGGCCATCCCGGTGCTCGAGGAGTTGAGCAAGAAATACGGTTACAGCGTGCAGCTCCTGCCTGTCGCCGCGCCAGGCGTTGAACAGAAAGCGACCTGGTTGCAGATCCGCCAGAACAGGCCGGACTTCGTTCTGCTCTCCGGTTGGGGGGTGATGAACCTGACCGCGCTGCGCGAGGCGCAGGCCACCGGCTACCCGCGCGACAAGATGCTGGGCAACTGGTGGTCAGGCGCCGAACCCGATGTCGCCGATGTCGGTGAAGGGGCAAAGGGCTACAGCGCGCTGACCTTGCAACATGGCGCCGAGCGCAATTCGAAGGTGGTCAAGGACATTCTCGCTGCGCTGTATGCCAAGGGTCAGGGCACCGGGCCGAAAGAGGACGTTGGTAGCGTGCTCTACATGCGCGGCGTGCTCTCGGCGATGCTCGGCGTCGAGGGCGTTCGCAAGGCACAGGAGCGCTATGGCAAGGGCAAGGTGATGACCGGCGAGCAGGTGCGCTGGGGGCTGGAGAACCTTGATCTCGACCAGAAGACGCTCGACGCGATGGGCTTTGCTGGCGTGATGCGTCCGGTGCAGACTTCCTGCCTGGACCATATGGGCTCGTCGTGGGTTCGCGTTCACACCTGGAACGGCAAGAACTGGGAGTTTCCGTCCCAAGACTGGTACCAGGCCGATGCCAACACCTTGCGTCCGATGGTCATGCTCGCCTCCGGCAAGTACGCGGAAGAAAAGAAGCTGAAGCCGCGCACGCCTGAGGAGTGCAACAAGTAAGGTCCCGCGGACTCGTCACCGCGAGTCCTTTGTCAGCCCTCCCGCTTGCGGGAGGGCGGCCCGCTTAGCGAAGAGACGCCATGAGCACTGCCAACATCCTTCTCCGAGTCAATAGCATCGAGGTGATCTACAACCACGTGATCCTGGTGCTCAAGGGCGTTTCCTTCAGCGTTCCTGAAGGAGGCGTCGTGGCGCTTCTTGGCGGCAACGGCGCTGGCAAGACGACGACCCTGCGCGCGGTCAGTAATCTGCTGCACGGTGAACGCGGTGAAGTCACCAAGGGCACCATCGAGTTGCGCGACGAGCGCATCGAGGCGCTGACACCGGCCGAACTGGTCAAACGTGGCGTCATTCAGGTGATGGAGGGGCGACACTGCTTTGCTCACCTGAGTATCGAAGAAAACCTGCTCACCGGTGCGTACACGCGCAGCGACGGAAAAGCCGCGATCAACGAGACGCTGGAGAAGGTCTATGCGTATTTCCCAAGGTTGAAAACCCGCCGCAGCAGCCAGGCGGCGTACACCTCGGGCGGCGAGCAACAGATGTGCGCCGTCGGGCGGGCGCTGATGGCCAGTCCGCGCATGGTGCTGCTCGACGAACCGTCGATGGGCCTCGCTCCACAGATCGTCGACGAGGTATTCGGCATCGTCAAGGATCTCAATCAGAAGGAAGGCGTCACCTTCCTGCTCGCCGAACAGAACACCAATATGGCTCTGCGCTATGCAGACTTCGGCTACATCCTCGAAAACGGTCGTGTGGTGATGGAGGGTGCGGCCAAGGATCTGGCGGCCAACGAAGACGTCAAGGAGTTCTATCTCGGGCTGTCTTCCGCCGGGCGCAAGAGCTTCAAGGACGTCAAGCACTATCGTCGTCGCAAGCGCTGGCTGTCGTGAGCCGGTCCGGGGCTGCCGGCGCCCTGCCGGCTGTCGTCGGCGCCCGGCTGCCGGAGCGGCCATTTCTTCTCTCGCACTGGCGGGGCGTCTTCGCTGTCTGGTGCGAACCGCCTTACCGTGTGAGTGAGCACCCATGACCTACTACGATTCTCTGGAAACGCGTTCGCCGGTCGAGCGCGAAGCCTGGCTGATGGCGCGCTTGCCGCAGCAGCTCGCCCTGGCCAGGAGGAAGTCGGCGTACTGGCGCCAGCGGCTGGCCGACGTGGCGGTCAACAGCATCGGCTCGCGCGCAGCACTGGCGACGTTGCCACTGCTGCGCAAGAGCAAGCTTGGCGAACTGCAATGCGCTGCGCCGCCTTTCGGGGGGCTGACGGCGACGCCGATGACCGGCCTCTCGCGTGTCTTTGCATCGCCTGGCCCGATCTACGATCCCGAAGGGCAGGGGCAGGACTGGTGGCGCTTTGCGCGTGCCCTGTTCGCCGCCGGTTTCCGCGCCGGCGACCTGGTGCACAACACTTTCTCGTACCATTTCACGCCGGCCGGCTTCATGCTTGAAGGCGCGGCACACAAGCTCGGTTGTCCGGTGTTTCCGGCCGGCGTCGGGCAGACCGACATGCAGGTGCAGGCGATAGCCGACCTCAAGCCGGCCGCCTACGTCGGCACGCCGTCGTTTCTGCGCACGATCCTCGAGAAAGCGGACGAATTGGGTGCCGACGTCAGCTCGCTGCGCAAGGCCGTCGTTTCGGGAGAGGCCCTGCCGGCGACGCTGCGCAAGCTGCTCAACGACCGCGGCGTCGTCGTTCGCCAGGCGTATGCGTCTGCCGACCTGGGCTTGATCGCCTATGAAACGCCGAGCGAGGAGGGCCTGGTCGTCGAGGAAGACGTGCTGCTCGAGATCGTTCGCCCGGGGACCGGTGATCCGGTTGCCGAAGGCGAGGTTGGCGAAGTGGTGGTGACCAGTTTCAATGCCGATTACCCGCTGATTCGCTTTGCCACCGGCGACCTGTCGGCTCTGCTGCCGGGGATCAGCCCCTGCGGGCGGACCAACGTCCGTATCAGGGGCTGGCTGGGACGTGCGGATCAGGCGACCAAGGTCAAGGGGATGTTCGTACACCCCTCGCAGGTCGCTGCGCTCGTTGCACGGCACGGCGAAATCGGCCGCGCCCGCCTGGTGGTCGACAATCCCAGTGGCCACGATCGGATGACCTTGCACTGCGAGGTCGCTGATCCGTCGGCCGCGCTGCAGGCGGCCGTGGTGGCCAGCATTCGCGAGCTCACCAAGCTGCGCGGCGAGGTGGCTTTCCTGCCTGCCGGGACCTTGGCCAACGACGGCACGGTGATCGAAGACCGGCGCAGCTACGCGTGAGGCGCGCGCTTGCCGCGATCGTCGCCTCCCTGCTGGCGGCTTCGCTTTGCGCCGACGACGACGCGCCGGACACGGCGAGTTCGGCTGCCGCTTCCGGGCCGCAGGTCGGCGACTGCGTGATCTTTCGTGAGGGCGGCGCGGGCCGGCTCCTGACGGCGCCGACCTATTGGCTTAAAGGCTCGATCGCCGCGCTCTCCCGGCAGCGGCGGCAGCTTGATCGCTGTCCGCACATCGGCAAACCCGCATCCGCCTTTACGCCAGCCGACCAGGCGCGGCTGGCGGCGGCGATGCCTTGCGTGGAGCAGACTTCGACAAGCGCTTTGGCCACTCCACCTCGCGAGGTGGAGGTGATGCGTGTACAGGTGGCGGTCGCTGATTGGGAAACGCCATGGTCGCACCAGCACGGCACGACAGGATGGCTGTTCCGCGGTCGCTTCCTCGAGCAGCCCCTGGCGAAGGGCGCGCTGATCGACATGGATGCGACCTGGCTCGAGCGCTGCGAGGCCGGGCGGTGAGCGGCGCGCCGCTGCACGGGGTTCGCGTTCTCGACCTCAGCCGGTTGCTTCCCGGTCCGGTCGCTACCCTGCATCTGGCCGATCTGGGCGCCGATGTGATCAAGATCGAAGATCGGGGTGCTGGCGACTACGCGCGCCTGCTCGGCGATGGCCCGGGCGGCGTCAGCGCTTTCTATCGCAGTGTCAATCGCAACAAGCGTGGCTTGCGCCTCGACCTCAAGCTGCCGCAAGGGCGGGCGGCGTTCCTGCGCCTGGTGGCCACTGCCGACGTGTTGGTCGAGAGCTTCCGGCCCGGTGTCAGCGACCGGCTCGGCATCGGCTATCAGGCGCTGCGCGCCATCAACGCAAAGCTCGTCTACTGCGCGATCACCGGTTACGGACAGAATGGTCCGCTGGCGATGGCCGCAGGACACGATCTCAACTACATTGGCCTGGCCGGAGTCCTCGACCAGATCGGCGTCAAGGGTGGGCCACCGGCAATTCCGAATCTGCAGATCGGCGACTTGCTCGGCGGCGCAATGAGTGCGGTGATGGGAATCCTTGCTGCCTTGTTCGATGCGCAACGCACCGGCCAGGGCCGCCTGGTCGACGTGGCCATGAGCGACGCGGTTCTGGCGCACAATCTTTTTCCACTGTTTGCGCTGCACGGTTCCGCCGGCGTTGCAGAGCGCGGGTGCGACGTGCTCACCGGCGGCGACCCTGGCTATGGCGTCTATGCCACCGCGGATGGACGCTACATGGCCGTCGCGCCGCTCGAGAAGAAGTTCTGGGACGTCTTCTGCGCTGCCCTGCAGCGCCCCGACTGGAAGCCACTGCATGGTGCGCGCGGGGCGGCTGCGGTCGCCTTGCGTCGGGAAATCGAAAGCCTCTTTCTCAGCCGCACGCAGGCCGACTGGTGTGCTTTCTTTGCCGCTATCGATTGTTGCGTTACGCCTGTGCTCGGTGTCGCAGAGGCGCTTGAACACGCGCAGTTCGTTGCTCGCGAGATGGTCGTGCACGCCGACGGGGTCACCCAGTACGCGCCGCCGGTGAAACTCTCGGGCTGGGTTTTTGCCGTCGAGCGCGCCGCGCCCGCCGCCGGCGAGCACGGTGAGGAGGTTCTGCTTGAGGCGGGATTCTCAGCCGACGAGATCGCCACCCTGCGCGCGGCGTCGGTCACCTGACGCCGCCGCTCCGAGCACGCTGGCGGGTTTGGCCGGCGTGACCCGGCTCAGGGCTTCTTCTTGGTCTCGTCGTCGCTCTGAGCGGCCTGTTGCGCTGCGGCTGCGGCCTGCTTCATCTGTTCCTGCATCTGCTGCATCATCGTCCACGGCCACATCGTCGCCTGCTTGAGCGCATCGGCGCCGCCGGGAATACCAAGCGCGTTGGTCTGCGTGTCGTCGTTGCCGCCGCTGGCAGCCGTCGTGAGATTGCTGCCCATGTGTCCCATCGCGCGCACGGCGTTGAGTGTCACGCATTGCATTTCCAGGCCCTGGATGGTCATCTGCAGCATCGACAGGTTCATTTTCAGCCAGCTCTCGACCGCTTTGAGATCCCTGACCTTCTTCTCGATCTCTTCGACGTCCAGCGTAGGGGTGACCATGCCCGGCAACGAAAAGCCCATGTTGCCCCACATTTTCTTCGCAAAGCTCATTGGATCGGTTAGAGAATCGTTACTGGACATTTTGCAGCTCCGGTGGTGGTGGAATCGGCCATGTTAGCAAAGTTTGGCGCTCTTCGGGGCAGGGTGCCGATTATTGGAATCACTTGCCGCTGGCGGGCGCGGTGGTGAGGCAGGGCGGGCGCATGAGGCGCGTTCACCAATCACAGGCGGTAGCAGAACAGGCGCGTCTGGCGCGCGTCGTTGACTTCGACGATCTGCTCGGCAGCGACGTCGGGCACGGCGAAACTGTTGCTGATGAACAGGGCTCCCGGTCGCATCTCGCGCTGCGCCTTTTCCCAGAGTGCAGCCATCGGGGCCGGCGACAGGAAGGCATAGACGACGTCGTAAGCGCTCAGTTCGGTATGCCAGATGTCACCCCAGCGCCAGTCGCAGTTGGTCAGGCCAAGCGTGCGCAGGCGTCCAACGGCCCAGGTCGCCGGGGCGTTTTCGACGCCGGTGAAACACGCCTCCGGCCGCTGCCTGGCGAGCGGAGCGAGCACGCTGCCGACGCCGGCGCCAAGGTCGAGAAAGCGCATTGCGGGGAGGTCGCCGGTCAGTTCGGCGAGAGCTGCGGCGCTGGCTCTGTTGGACAGGTAGAGCGGTACCTGTCCACCAAGTGCGCCGCGATAGACGAGCAGCAGCAGGATGAACAGCAGCAGGTACCAGCCCGGGTCAATGGCGAGCGTCGAAGCAGCCCATGCCAGCGGTACGAAGAGCGCGTGAATCAGGCGCCACCACCAGGCCTGTCGCGTGATGCTGGCGAAGAGCAGCGCGACGGCGCCAATCGCCAGGGCCGTCTGCGGCCATGGCAGCTGTTCATTACGCAGGCCGTAGTACGGCCAGGCGAGCGACAGTACGGCGAGCGTCGCGGCGAGCTGCAGGGCGAGCTGACGACGCTGCGACCCGAGCACCGTTGCCACGGCGTCAGCGCTTTCGGGCGGGGGTGAAGGCAAGGCCTTGCTCCAGAGGATCGAGTGCCGGGTTGAAAGGGCAGGGGTGTCGGGCTGCTGGCCGTTCAGTGCGCTGCTGGCTGTTTTGCCGGCTCAGGTGGCTGCGCCCCGTGGGAGAAGCTTGCCTGGTTTGAGCGGCAGGCAGGCAGAACACGCGTCGTGGCGCGTTTGCCGGAGGCGCGAGCGGTCCTCGTTGCGTGTCGCCCAGGGAACCTCCCGGCCGCCGAAAAGTGGCAGCCATTCCCTTGCGCGATGTGGGCTTGCGCCCTGCCCGCCGCGGGGCAGCCGGCGAATTCGCGAGACGCGCGCCAAAGCGGTTCTTCAGGGTGGCAACGCGATCGTTCGCCAGCGGCGGATGGTTCGGGTAGAAGCGACTCGTCGGGGGGCTCATGGGGTGGCTCATCGGGGGGCTCGTCGCGCCGAAAGGACCCCTTCACTAGCGCCAGGGGACGTGACGCAGCGATTTTACGTCCTCCAGCACGCAAAAGTGCCGAAAGAAGCGTGCGAAGGCCTGTCTGATGGTATATACTCTCGCGCTGCTCGAAAAACAATTTGACAGTGTATTGCTCAGGTGTCAAAATCCTGGGTTCTGAGCTGGAGGGATACCCAAGTGGCCAACGGGATCAGACTGTAAATCTGACGGCTCTGCCTTCGAAGGTTCGAATCCTTCTCCCTCCACCAAAATGCCGCTGTTGGTGGCCTAGCTTTGGCGTGCTTCGGGTAATGGTTTTGCGGGTGTAGCTCAATGGTAGAGCTGAAGCCTTCCAAGCTTATGACGAGGGTTCGATTCCCTTCACCCGCTCCACGTTGCGGTCGCAGAACAGCTTCAGGCATCGCGCACGCCGCCCATGTAGCTCAGCGGTAGAGCACTCCCTTGGTAAGGGAGAGGTCGACAGTTCAATTCTGTCCATGGGCACCACTGTTTGGTGCCATAGATTCACTAATTTTTAACGTCTTGAGGTACCGGTAATGGCCAAGGGAAAATTTGAACGTACGAAGCCGCACGTCAACGTTGGCACGATTGGGCACGTTGACCACGGCAAGACAACGCTGACGGCGGCGATCACGACCATTCTGTCGAAGAAGTTTGGCGGTACCGCCAAGGCCTACGACCAGATTGACGCAGCGCCGGAAGAAAAGGCGCGCGGGATCACGATCAATACCGCGCACGTCGAGTACGAGACGTCCAAGCGCCACTACGCGCACGTCGACTGCCCGGGTCACGCCGACTACGTGAAGAACATGATTACCGGTGCGGCGCAGATGGACGGCGCCATTCTGGTGGTTTCCGCCGCCGACGGCCCGATGCCGCAGACGCGCGAGCACATCCTGCTCGCCCGCCAGGTAGGTGTTCCGTACATCATTGTCTATCTGAACAAGTGCGACATGGTTGACGACGCCGAACTGCTCGAGCTGGTGGATATGGAAGTGCGCGAGCTGCTGTCCAAGTACGACTTTCCTGGCGACGACGTTCCGATCATCCAGGGTTCT
>Ga0078784_11_pt37 | contig 16172 bp, 13 predicted proteins | sample CanAccphospTypeI_FD_67364 | JGI IMG/M metagenome (GOLD analysis project Ga0078784, IMG submission 67364) | Unknown Accumulibacter genome from EPBR bioreactor metagenome | reverse complement strand
CCCGACGGCAGCACAGCCCGCATGCCATTCGGGTCCTCGGGGCAGGGACATGGTGCTACCCGTACCGCGACGATCAACCCGCCAACCACACAAGAACCAGCATTCTAGGGCACTTGGCGCCATTTCGAGGAAAAATCGAGCGCTGGCGACGACCTGCGGCAGTGCCGCCCTGCTCCCGCTGGCGCCGACAGGCGCCGCGCAAGGCGCTCGTGGCCAGCTGAACAGGCGAGCGTAGCGCCTCATCCGACACGAAGACCGTGTCGAGTTGCACGCAGGATGGGAGCCAGGAATTCCAGCGCCGACAGGGTTGCGAGCGGCTGCCCGGCGTGCTGAAAGTCGCGCCGGAAATACAGCGCCACAGCAGTGTCCACGTGATGGCGAGGATTCGGCGACGCGAGGACGCTGGTGAAGACGCCGCGGCGCAGTCGCTCGCCGGTGATTTCGCGGAAGAATCGCTCGACCATGTTCAACGAGGAGGCCGAGGTGGAGGTGCGCCGCGCGGCAGGTCGCGCTCGATTCCCGCCAGTCGCGACTGCGCGTGACGCCCCCGCCAACGCGAAACCTGTACGCGGCCAATCCCCAACGCATCCGCGACCTCCTCGTTTCGCAACCCCTCCGCGGCCAGCGGCACGATCTTCGCGGCGACCCAAATCTGGATCTCCATCTGCAGGCGACGCAGAGTGGCAAAGTCAAATCCAAATAGGGTCGCTCAAGAATGCAACACTAGTTCCCCGTCGGCAGCGTCAGGTTGAAGCCTTCCTTCTGCAGCTGATCGCGGACCCACTGGAAGCGCTGGTAGTTCGACAGCGTGATCGGCCCGGTGTAAACCTCGCTCTGCAGCTTGCGCGGCGGGTATTGCACGTAGGTCTTCATGAGTTTGCGCACTTCCTCGTTGATCGTCACCAGGGTCCAGGTGCGCTCGGTGTAGTTGTTCATGAAGATGTCGTAGCGTTCCTGCGGATCCTGCCACAGGTCGAAGATCTGCGGCACCGTCGCAACATACTTCTCCGCGCCCTTCCAGCCGAGGTTGCTGTCCACCGCCAGGCCGCCGGTGGCCTGGCCGTCGTCACCGCGCAGGTTGAACACCGCCTTGTAGTTGCCCACGCGCGCTGCACCCGGGCTCAGCTCGTTCTCGGTGAAGTAGAACCAGGACTTGCGCTGCGACTTGCCGGTACCGAACAGCACGGCGACATGTCGATGCTGTCGAAGACGATCGGCTTGCCCTCGCGGTCGTTCTTCGGCAACTCGACGCCACCGACCTTGGCGAAGGTGGCCATCAGGTCGAGGCCGCCGACGATGTCGTGGTTGCGCGCGCCGCCCTTGATCTTGCCGGGCATGATGACGATCGCCGGCACGCGGTTGCCGCCTTCGCGCACCGTTCCCTTGGTGCCGCGGAAGGGGGTGTAGCCGGCGTCTGGATAAACGTCCTGCCAGGCGCCGTTGTCGGTCGTGTAGACGACGAGCGTGTCCTGGTCCAGGCCAAGCGCGCGCAGCTTGTCCATGATGCGGCCGATGCGTGCGTCGAGCTCGACGACGGAGTCGGCGTACTTGCTCTTTGACAGCGACTTGTGCTCGAACTCCGGCGCCGGCATGTTCGGCTGGTGCACCTTCATGAAGTTCACATTGATGAAGAACGGCTTGCTCCTGTCCTTGGCCGCGTCGTCCAGGAACTCGATCGCCGCCTTCTCGACGTAGGCGTCGAAGTACGGGATACCGACCACGCCATTCGGGTAGTTGACGCCGTGCAGCGTGACGTTCTGCCCCGGTTTGTCCACGTACTGGCCGTTGATCTTGAAGTCCTCCTTGGCCTTCTCGCCGGCCTTGCCCGACAGCGAGCCGATCGTCACCTTCTGAAACATCGCCCGCAGTTCCGGATCCATGTCGGGGAACCAGGTCGGGTCGGCGTAGGTGTAGGCGTTCAGGTGGTACAGGCCGACGTACTTCATCTCGTCGTAGCCCTGCGCGTTCGGCAGCGCGTAGTCGGCTTCGCCGAGATGCCATTTGCCGGTGAAGTACGTCTTGTAGCCGCCCTGCTTCAACACCGAGGCCAGCGTCCACTCGGCCGCCGGCAGCCCGCCGCCCTGGCCCTGGAAGGCGACGGTGGTCATGCCGCTGCGGTTGGGGATGCGGCCGGTCTGCATCGCGGCACGGCCCGGTGTGCAGCTCGGCTGCGCGTAGAACGAGAAGAAGGTCATCCCCTCGTTTGCCATGCGGTCGATGTTGGGTGTGGGCATGCCGCGTCCCTCGCCGCCGCCGTAGGGGCCTAGGTCGCCGTAGCCGGTATCGTCGGAGACGATAAAGAGGATGTTGGGCTTCGCCTGGGCGGCGGCAAGGACGGGCGCGATTGCCAACAGGAATGTCGCCAGCACGGTGGCCAGGAAGGATCTGCTCTTGTTCATGGGATCAGTCTCCAAGGTCATGGTGGATCGTTAGAGGGCCTACGATTCTATTTCTTGGCCGGGTTCTTCGTCTCTGGCTGGAAAGAGAAAACCCGCTGCCAGTCGTTCTTCATGCTGATGACGATCCAGCCCTTCTGCTTGGCTTCGTCCATCGTCGACTGCGAGAAGGTGCCGAACTTGGTGGCGGGCAAGCCGTTGGCAGGGCCGTAGGCGTATTCGCGTTCGGCGTCGTCGTGCAGCACGAGCATCATCAGCCGCGCGCCCTTGCCGGCGCCGGTCCATTCGAGCATCTCGCGGTCGCCGTCGGAATTGCCGAAGGCCGCGACCGGTCGCCTGCCGATGAACGTATTGATGCCGATCGGCTTGCCGGTCTTGTCGTCGATGAAGTTGATCTCGGGCAGGCGCGTCAGCACCGGCTTGCCTTCCTGCATCTCGTACCTGGTCTTGATGCTCGAACCGATGACCTGCTCGGGCGGGATCCCGTAGACCGCTTCGGTCATCGGCCGCATGAACTCGATACCGCCACCGGATACGATATAGGTCTTGAAACCGTTGGCTCGCAGGTAGGCCAGCAGTTCGAGCATCGGCTGGAACGTCAGTTCGGTATAGGGCTTCTTGAAACGCGGATGGCGCGCCTTCTTGAACCAGTCGCTCACGATTGCCTCGAACTCGGCTGTGCTCATGCCGGCGTGCGAGGCCATGACCAATTCGAGCAGCCCTTTTTCGCCTCCCGCCGCCAGCGCTTCGAGGTCATTGTCGAGCACCGCCTTGAAGGGCTGCTGCGTCGTCCACTCCGGGTGCTGCGGTGCGAGTTCCCTGATCCGGTCCAGTGCGAAGGCGAGCTGGGTATACATCGGCTGCTCCGTCCACAGCGTGCCATCGTTGTCGAAGGTGGCGATGCGCTCGGCGGGCGGTACGAATCCGGCGCTCGCCCTGTCGGTGGCCGTTTGCACGAACTTGACGATCGCCTGCCTGGCCGGCCCCTCGCGCCAGGAAGGCAGAGGATCGGTGGTGGCCGCGGCTGCCAGGGTCGTCAATGCAAGGTGGCCAGCCAATGCCAGCAGGGCCACGAGAAAATTGCGTAGGCGGGTCTTCATTGCAGCTTCTCCCTGGTCATCCAGTCGTTTTCAGCACATGCGCGCGTCGCTTGGTTCTTCTGGCGCGAAGAAAATAGCACAAGCCTTTGCGCCACGGCAACCGCGTAACACGTCGTTCACGCGCCCGGGAGTGTTCTTCTGACTGGGTTGCCGCGTCGGCTTCGCCGCCTCGCAATGACGGTGGCAGGGGAATGCTTGGCCGGACTTGGCGACGCGGGCAGCGGTATTAGCCGGGCGAACTCCAGCCACCCTACGCTGCGACGCTGCTGTCCGCGTCGCCGGAAGTCTCATCAAGAACCCAGCCCTACGCTGGCGAGCTTCCCGGCCGCTACTCCTCGGGAAACCCGAGCAGCAATTGCTGCACGATCCACGCCGCCTCGGCTTCGCTGAGAAAGCGGTGCCACGGCGGCATCGGCGTCCCCGGGCGGCCACCGTAAATCGTCGCCACCAGCGAGTCAGCCGGCCGCTCGCGCAATGCCGCGGGCGTCAGGGCCGGCCCGAGGCCCCCTTGCAGGGTCATGCCGTGGCAGGAACCGCAGTCCTGACGAACCAGGTGCACGAGCTGCTTCTGGCGTTCGGGCGTTGGCGCCGGTGGCGCGGAAGCCGTCTCGGCGAAGGCGGAGGCCGAAGCAAGCGCAAGGGCGAGAAGAGGAAGGATTGGCATCGTGCGGCGGGAGTCGGTAAGGTTCGGGTCAATGGCAGCGCGGCTCACCCTTTTCGCGAGAACTTTGAAAAGGCGGGGAGCGGGCATTTTATCCGAAGATTGCAGTCGGCAGCGGCGCAAGCGGGGCGCAGGACAACAAGCGCTGGCAAGTGCTCCGGCACGGCAATCGCCGTTTGCGCACCCGCCGCCCACGGCCCATAATGCGCGCTTGCGCCGTCGGCTGATGGCGGCGGTAAGTGGCAACAGCGGGAGACAGGCAATGGATCTTTGGGCGTGCCCGGCGGTGGTCACCGGGGCAGCATCGGGTTTGGGTGCGGAAACGGCGCGTTATCTCGCCGAGGCGGGAGCCAAGGTGACGGTGATCGATATCGACGCTGTCGGCGTGCAGAAGGTTGCCGACGAGATCGGCGGCCTGGCGATCCCCTGCGACGTCGCCAATTCGCTCTCGGCGGAGAACGCGCTGGCAACGGCGCGCGACGCACACGGCGCGGCGCGCGTGCTGGTGCATTGCGTCGGCCGCGGCCACTCGGAACCGACGATTGGCCCCGACGGCCCGATGCCGCTGGAAGACTTCCGCCAGCTCGTCGAAGTCAACCTGATCTCGACCTTCAACATGATGCGCCTCGCCGCCGCCGACATGGCGCGCCTGCAGCCGCGCTCCAACGGCGAGCGCGGCGTCATCCTATCCACCGCTTCGGTCGCCGCCTACGACGGACAGAGCGGCGAAGCGGCTTATTCGGCGTCCAAGGGCGGCGTCGTCAGCATGATCCTGCCGGCGGCGCGCGAACTCGGCCCGCTGGGCATTCGCGTCGTCGGCATCGCGCCCGGGCTGTTCGGAACGCCGACGCTGTTCGCCATGGAAAAGAACCTCGATTCGCGGCTGGCCCACCAGATCCCGTTTCCGCATCGTTTCGGCGATCCGGCCGAGTTCGCCATGTTGGTCCTGCACGTACTCAAGAACGTGATGATCAACGGCACCGTGCTGCGCCTCGACGGCGGGCACCACCGCTGAGGATCGGCCACGCCGCTACCGTCAGCAAAGGATGGCTGTGAGCAAGACTCTCGTACTGCACCTGGTCTCGCATGCTTCCGGCGAACTCGTCGAGTTGCTGGCGCGTAACGCCATCGTCCAGCTCGAGGGGCTGGAGGTCGAGCGCCGACTGTGGAAGATGGTCCGCCACCTCGGCCAGGTGCCCGAGATTCTCGGCGAGGTGGCGCAAAGGCCGGGCTACGTCCTGCACAGCATCAGCCACGCCGACGTCCGCCAGGCGCTCGAAGACGGTTGCAGCCACCTGCTCGTCCCCTGCCAGTTTGCCCTCGAACCACTGATCGCCCGTCTTGCCGAGTACTCCAGCACCGCCGTTCAAGTTCATAGCAGTTCGTCCGACGCTTTCGACGAGGACTACTACCGCCGCGTCGAGGCCATGAAATATACCCTGGCCCACGACGACGGGATTGCCAGCGACGATCTCGACGGCGCCGACGTGATCGTCGTCGGCGTCTCGCGGGCGACCAAGACGCCAACCTGCATGTACCTGGCCTCACGCGGCATCAAGGCCGCCAACGTGCCACTGGTGCCGTTCTCGCAGCCGCCGATGGGGCTGCTGACGGCAAAGGGACCACTGATCGTCGGGCTGACGGTGGACCCGACACGGCTGGCGCGCGTCCGCTCCGCACGCTTGCGGGCATGGGACAACGAAGACAGCCAGTACAACGACTTCAGCGCCCTGCGCAAGGAGGTCCAGGACGCGCGTCGCCTGTTCGTCGCGCGCAACTGGCCGGTGATCGACGTCACCCATCGCTCGATCGAGCAGGTGTCGGCAATGATCATCGATCTCCTTCGGGCACGCGCCAACGACGCCGGCTCATAGGGGACGCTGCGCGGCGGTGCGCCCGCCATCAGGAATCGGGCAGGGTCAGAATCCACTTGACCAGGATGCGGATGTTGTCCTTCCCGGCGCGCTTGTTGGACGACATGTAGTCGTTACCCCAGACGCCACCGCCCCCCGTGTAGACCTTTTCCACCAGCACTTCCTCGACTTCCGGTTTGCCGCGATAGCGTTTCGCGACATCGCGCCAGGCAGGGCCGCGTACCGTCACATCCACGTCGTGACAGCCCAGGCAACGGCTCTGGTCGGCAAGCTCGAGCATGGCCGGGTCGACTGGCGGTGGCGCAGCCGAGGCCAACTGCGAGCACATGGCAGCCGACAGGAAGAGAATGTTCACTTTCATGGTTGATTCCTTGCGGCAGTTGAGGTGCAGGGGATTATGCCGGCAATCGCGGCAAAAAAAAACGGGGGGCACAAGCCCCCCGCTTCGGATCAGACGCTTGACAGCGATCAGTAGACGTCGTGCTGCGTGTTATAGACGTTGAACTTGCCGGTCGGCGTGACCAGACGCTTGTCCTTGATCACTTTCTTGACCGTACGCGTCTTGTCATCGACGACGACGATCGCCGACGGCTCGGTCTTGTTGCCGGTCCAGACGGAGAACCAGATTTCGTCGCCTTTTTCGTTGTACTCGCCATGCACCACGCGCTGCAGACCCTTTGTCTTGCCAAGATCGGCAGCGGCGGCCAGGTTGATCACCTGCGACTTGGCGGCAGGATCACCCAGTTCGTCGATATTGTAGACGGTGACCGAACCAGCCAGCTCGGGATCGGGGTTCAGCGGTGCGTCGGCCCACAGGTTCTTGGACTTCGGATGCGTCTTCACGAACAGCGAGTTGGCACCATGGTTCTTGAGTTCCTGAACGACTTTCCACGCCTGTTCCGGATGGCCTTTTGGATCCGTACCGATCAGGGTGATCACGTCGGCACCAAGGTGCGACGTTGCCCAGACCGGACCGTACTTCGGATGCGTGAAGTTGGCGCCACGACCCGGGTGCGGGATCTTGGCGGTATCCACCAGCGCGGTCAGCTTGCCATCCTTGGTGTCGACCACGGCAACCTTGTTCGACGCGTTGGCCGCAACGAGGAAGTAGCGCTTGGTCGAGTCCCAGCCACCGTCGTGCAGGAACTTGGCCGAGTTGATGGTGACTTCCTTGAGGTTGGCGATGTCGGAGTAGTCAACCAGCTTGATCATGCCGGTTTCCTTGATGTTGATCACCCACTCCGGCTTGTCGTGCGAGGAGACGATCGAAGCCACCCGCGGTTCCGGATGGTACTCACCATCAACGGTGACGCCGCGCGTCGAGATCAGCTTCAGAGGCTCGAGCGTTTCGCCATCGAGAATCGCGTACTGCGGCGGCCAATAGGCGCCGACGACAGCGTACTTGTCCTCGTAACCCTTGTACTTCGAGGTGTCGACCGAACGCGCTTCGTAGCCGGCCTTCATCGTGGCAACGATTTTCGGCGTCTCGTACCACATGTCGATCAGGTCGTAGCGACCGTCGCGACCAATGACGTGAACATAGCGCCCGGAAGCCGAAATACGCGAAATGTGAACCGCGTAGCCGGTCTTCACGATACCCCAGATGTCCTTGGTGTCACCGTCGATCAGGGCCACTTCGCCGGAGTCACGCAGGGTGACTGCGAAGACGTTCTGGAGGTTGACCTTGTTCATCTGCTTGGTCGGACGCTCGGCGACCGGCACGACCAGCTTCCAGCTCTCCTTCATGTCCTTCATGCCCCATTCCGGCGGCACGTCGGCCGGCATCTGGACATATTTGGCCATGTCGGCGAGTTCCTTCTTCGACAGGATGTCGTCGAAGTTGGGCATGCCGCCCTCCGTACCGTAGGCCATGATCTTTTCAAGGCGCGAGGAACCGAGCTTGGTGGTGTTCTGCGGCTCGAGATTCTTGCCGGTCGCGCCCTTGCGCAGCATGCCATGGCAGCCGGCGCAACGTTCGAAATAGGTCTTTCCGGAAGCCGCTTTGGCCTCGGCGGACAGCGTCGCCGAATCGGCTGCCGGCGCTGGCGCAGCGGCCTTTTCGGCCTTCGCCGCGAAGGCCACATTCATGGCCAACGGCAGTGCTGCCAGCATCAATACGTTACGAATTACCTTCTGCATGCTCTTTTCTCTCCTCTTGAAGTTTCTCGACTGTCGCCCGGGTCACATCCGTGTCAGACTCGGCGCAGGATGACACGCCTGCACGGGTCCCTTCCTTGACCTCCATCAAATATGATCGGTGCGAGAAAGCATATCGTCGCGTCCGAGTTGGAAAATAGCGCAACGGGCGTTTATGCTTGCACCTCAGCAAAAAACCGGAAAAAAGGAATGATTCAAACGCCCTCGTCCCCGCCTGTCGGAACCGTCTATATCGTCGGCAGCGGGCCCGGTGACCTCGACCTTCTCACCCTGCGTGCAGCGCGTCTGGTCGGCGAAGCGGACGCCATCGTCTACGATCATCTGATCGCCGAAGGGGTCCTCGAACTGGCTCGTGCAGACGCCGAGCAGATCTACGTCGGCAAGAAAAGCTCCAATCACACCGTGCCGCAGGAGCAACTCAATCAACTTCTGGTTCGTCTGGCGCGTGCCGGCAAGAAAGTCGTTCGCCTGAAGGGCGGCGACCCCTTCATTTTCGGGCGCGGCGGCGAAGAGATCGAGACCCTCGTCGAGTCGGGGATCCCTTTCGAGGTCGTTCCGGGAGTGACCGCCGCCGCCGGCTGCGCCGCCTACGCCGGCATTCCGCTGACGCATCGCGATCATGCGCAGGCGGTGGCCTTCGCGACGGGTCATCTCAAGGACGGCACGATCAATCTCGACTGGCCGGCCTTGGCCCGTCCGAAGCTGACCGTCGTCTTCTACATGGGTGTCGGCGGGATCGCCGAGATCTGCCGCCAGATGATCGCCCACGGCCTGCCGGCCAGCCATCCGGCGGCGGTCGTGCAACATGGTACGACGCGCCGGCAACGGGTGTTGACCGCCGATCTGGCAACCCTGCCCGAACGCGTACACGCTGCCGGCATCGCTTCGCCGGCGCTGATCATCGTTGGCACCGTCGTTCGCCTGCAGGAGAAGCTGACCTGGTTCAAGCCGCCGCCAGGCAGCCCGATCTGAGCGCGCCGTCCGCAGCCCCGCTCAGACGACCATCGCCAACGCCAGGAGAAGCGCGTAAACGAGCTGCAACCTGGCCGTGCTGGCCAGCAATTCGTTGAAGAGCGGACCCGCGGGCTCACGCCGGAAGCGCTGCAGCAGTCGCAACGCTGGCAGCAGTACCAGCAGCGGCAGTGCCAGCCATGGCCCGCGCCCGGCCAGCGTCGCCAGCAACGGCAAGAGGAGGAGCGGCAGCAGCAGTTCCAGCGCATAGACCCATTGCGTGGCTCGCCGGCCGACCACCACCGCCAGAGTCCGCTTGCCGGCCCGGGCGTCGGTCTCCAGATCGCGGTAATTGTTGACCGTGATCACCGCCGCAGCGAACAGCCCGAGCATCGCCCCGGCCAGCAGCGCGGCCGGGCTTATCGACAGCGTCTGCAGGTAGTAGCTGCCGCCAACCGCGGCCAGACCGAAGAAGAGCACGACGAACAATTCGCCCAGCGGCGTGTAGGCAAGTGGCCATGGGCCACCGGTGTAAGCCCAGCCGGCGAGCAGCGACGCCAAGCCGATGGCGACGATCGGCCAGCCGCCGTGGTAGACGAGAAAGATTCCGAAGTTGAACGCCAGGGCGAACGCAAGCCACGCCGCGCGGCGTACGGCGGTAGCCGGCAGCCAGCCCATTGCCGTGACCCGCGGCGGTCCGAGGCGATCGGGCGTGTCCGTGCCGCGCTCGAAATCGCCAACGTCGTTGTGCAGATTGGTGCCGATCTGGATGAGCAGCGCGGCGAGCAGGGCAACCAGCGCCGGCTGCCAGAGCAGCCAACCGGTCTGCGACCAGGCGACAGCATGGCCAACGATCAGCGGAGCGACCGAAACGGTCAGTGTCTTGGGTCGGATGGCAAGCCACCAGGCGCCAAGAGGCGATGGCGGCGCGACAGGTTCAGCCATTGCGGGGAGTCATCGGAGGTCGTTGGATCCTGAGGCCGGGGGCTTTTGCGCGCCCTCTGGGCAGCGCCTGAATGCCGGTCTCGGGCAGCGCCGGGGCGGCGTGCTATGATGCGCAGCTTTGCCGGCCGGGAGTGTGACTGGGTGCAACTGATTGGTGCCGAGAGGGGGAATCGAACCCCCACGATGTCACCATCGGCGGATTTTGAGTCCGCTGCGTCTACCGATTCCGCCATCTCGGCCTCGGCCGCGAAGTTCGCGGGCCAGAAGAGCTGCGAATTATCGCTGATTCTCCGGCCGTCGACAAGCCGCAGGAGGGCAGCTCGACAATGGCGCACTTGCCCCGCCACCCCTCGACCGCTCACCTTTGGCCAGCCACCTTAGCCCGCTATGCTCACCCTAGATGACTTTGACTTCGACCTGCCGGGCGAGTTGATCGCCCAGCACCCGACGGGCGAACGCACCGCCAGCCGGCTGCTGCAGGTTAAGGGCAGCGCGCTCGCCGATCAGCGCTTTAGCGCCCTCCCCGGTTTGCTGGCTGCCGGCGATCTGCTGGTGTTCAACGATACGCGCGTGATCCGGGCCCGCCTCGTGGGCCGCAAGGAAAGCGGCGGCCAGATCGAGGTGCTGATCGAGCGCATCGTCGATTCCCGTCACGCGGTGGCGCAGATTCGCGCCAGCAAGTCGCCGAAAGCCGGTAGCCGGATCGTTCTCGAAGAGGCCATCTGCCTGTTCGTCGAAGGCCGTAGCGGCGAACACGGTGAGTTCTTCGCGCTGCAACTGGCCGATGACAGCGCAGAGCGCGGGGCAGACGAAGGCGACCTGTGGACGCTGATCGAACGACACGGCCGGTTGCCGCTGCCGCCGTACATCACGCACCCCGCCGGCGTCGACGACGAGGCTCGCTATCAGACGGTTTTCGCGCGCCACCCTGGCGCCGTCGCGGCGCCGACAGCCGGCCTGCATTTCGACGATGCGCTGCTCGCCCAAATCGCACAATGTGGCGTCGAAGTGGCGTGGTTGACGCTGCACGTCGGCGCCGGCACCTTCCAGCCGGTGCGCGTGCATCACGTCGCCGAACACCGCATGCACGCCGAGCGCTTCGCGATTCCCCAGGCCACGATTGCCGCCATTGCGCGCACCCGCGCCCGCGGCGGCAAGATCGTCGCCGTCGGAACGACCAGCCTGCGCGCACTTGAAGCTGCCGCGCAGCGCGGGGAACTGCGCGCCGGCCCCGCCGAGACCGATATTTTCATCACCCCCGGCTACGAGTTCCGTGTCGTTGACCGGCTGATCACCAATTTCCACCTGCCAAGGTCCACGCTGCTGATGCTGGTTTCGGCGTTCGCTGGCGTCGACGCCATTCGCTGTGCGTATCGGCACGCGATTGCCGAGCGCTACCGCTTCTTCAGCTACGGCGACGCGATGCTGCTCACCCGCGGCAGCGCCTGACCGTCTCCCACAGAACAGCAGCAACCATTTCCGCAGCCACCCGATGAACAGAACTGCCCTGAACGCCCCGGCTCTAGAAATGCTCGACCGCCACGGACTGACGCCAGACCAGCACAGGGTCGCCCTGGCCAGCGCGCTGCTGTGGACTTTTCGCAGCAACACCGACCTGCACCGGGCGCTTTCGCTGAGTGGCCTGCAAAACAGCTCGGGAAAGGCCTTGACTGCCGCCGACGTCAAGGCGGCGACCCAGAAACTGCGGGAAAACGGCCTGCTGGTCGACGATCCCTCGCGGGCAGCCACGTTTCACCTCGTCGATGCGCTGCGCACCGCGCTTTACCGGCAGTTGCTGGAAAGCAGCCAGGGCGACTCGCTGCCCCGCCTGATCGCCGACGTCGACCGCTTTGACCCCACCCGATCGGCGTACTACTGGCCTACGGGGAGCATCCCGACGACCATCGCCTACGTTCGCGCCAAATTCCTCTCGGGCGCTGCCAGCGAAGAGCTGTCGCACCTGCGAAGCGTCCTGGGCCGGTCGCTGGACTGGAACGTGATCGTCGGCGAAGCCATCCTCTGGCCCTTTGACGGAGAGAGTTTCCAGCGCATCGAGCCGATCTGGCGCTCGCGGCTGGCCTATCAGGCGATCGCCAGCGTCTGCATCTTCTCTGCGCAGGCCTACCTGCCGGTCGCCGACTGGGCGGTAGAGGCCTTGGCCGACGATCGCGAGGCCTTGTCGACCGATCTGCGCCTGGTCCTCGGCGACCTGGCCATGCAACGCGGCGAAAGCGCCCTGCTGGAAGCCGCGCTGGAGGGACTCGACGACGGATTGAGCGCCGCGATTCGTGCCGCCAGGCTGGTCATCGACGGGCAGTGGGGTGCCGGGCAGGCGGCATTCGAAGCGGCGCTCAAGCAGTGCAAGAGCGAGCTCGGCGGTGCTGGCAAACACCTGCTGCCGGACAGCGTGGCCTGGTTCTATCCGCTGTCACTTCTGGCGCAGGCGACGCCCCGGCACCTCGAACTGGCGCGCAAGTTCTGCGTCGCGGAGTCCGGCAAGCGGGCGCCCAGCCCTTACGCCGGCTGGGGACGCTGGGTGCATGCGATCGACGTTCGCCTCGGCAAGGCGCCGCTCGAACGAGCCGCTTTCCGGCCCACGCGCGACGTCGAGGCGCGCTGGGTGCTCGACTCCCTGTGGGCAGTGCTGCTCGCCGCCTGGCTGGGTCGCGAAACGATCGCCGAAAGGAATCCGCAAACGGTAGCGGAGCAGTGGCGGGCATCGATCGACCTCCTGCGCCAGGACCTTGACAGTTGCCGACTAAGAACGCTGACCCACATCCTCGACGGCAGCCAGGCCGTGCTCGAAGGACGCGATCCGCCTGAGCGTTTTTTCATCGCCAGTGGCGGCGAGCAGTGGCAGGAAATCCTCCTCGCGCTGCAATCCCTGGGCGGCAATGCAGCGGCCAGCGGCAACGGCGAAACGACGCGCCTGCTGTGGGAACTCGAGATCGGCAGCCAGGGTGACCTGCTCGCCGTCACGCCGCTCGAACAGAAGCGCGGCCAACGCGGCTGGGGACGGCCGCGGCCGCTGAGCCTGGCGAGAATCGCCGGCAACCCGCAGCTGGCCGGCGCCGATCTGAAAGTCGCTCGCGCCGTTCGCCTCGAACACGGCTACCGCAATCGCTACCGCATCGATCTGGCAGCCGCCATCGCCGCCCTTCCCGGCCACCCGTGCATCGTCCTGCCGGGCGCGGCAGAGCAGTTCGTCGACTTGAGCGAAGCCGCTCCGGAACTCGAGCTCCTGCGCGTGGACGGGCGCTACGTGATGCGCGTCGAGCCGCCGCTGCGGGCGCCGGTCGCGGCCAATCCATACTCAGTGCCAGACGCCGACGAGCGTCGTCAAGCGGAGGCCCTGCGGCTCGTCACGCTGGTCGCGGATGGGCCACAGCGCCTGCGGCTGGTTCGTTTTTCGCCGGCCCAGCAGCAGGCTGCGCAGCTCGTTTCGGGTCGTTTTTCAGTTCCCGCCGACGCGCCGAACGCGCAGGCAGAAGTGGCCAAGACCCTGCAGGCACTGGCCACGCATTTTCACGTTCATGCCGACCCGGCACAGGCGACGCGGCAGGTGCCCAGCGACTCCCGCCTGCGCGCCGAACTCTCGCCGCTCGGGGACGACCTCTCGCTGCGCCTGGTGGTCGCACCGCTCGGTGCGGACGGTCCACGCCTGCCAGCTGCCGCCGGCAGACTGCGCCTGATGGCGGTGCGCGGCAGCGAAACGGTCGGTACCGAACGTGACCTGAAGAGCGAGCGCCAGCATCTGGAAGCGGTACTCGACGCCTTGCCCTTTCTCGACAGCGGCGACGGCGGCAGCGAGTGGCTGATCACCGACCCCGAAAACGCGCTGGCGGTGGTCGAAGCACTGCCGACCCTGCCGGCAATCGCCGCGGTGGACTGGCCGAAAGGCAAGAGCGTTCGCGTGCTCACCCTCGACAGCCATCAGCTGGGCGTGAAAATAGCCCGTGAGCGCGATTGGTTCCGCGTCTCCGGGCAGGCGACTCTCGACGAAGGGCTGGTCGTACAGCTGGAAACACTGCTCAGCGCGAGCCGCGCCAGGAGCCGTTTCGTGCCCATGGGAGACGGCGTCTACGCCGCCCTGACGCGCTCGCTGAAACAGAAGCTGAACGATCTTTCCGCAGTCCTGGAAACCGACAAGGAAGGTGGCAAGGTGCCGACGATCGCCGCCGCCTGGCTCGACGAGATTCTCGACGGCAGCGAGGTCGACGCCAGCAAGGACTTTCGCCAGGCGATCGACCGCCTGCGCCAGGCGCAGGCCCTGACGCCGAAACTCCCGAGCCTGCTGCAGGCCAGCCTGCGCCCGTATCAGGAAGACGGCTACCAGTGGGCAATCCGTCTGGCAACGGCCGGTGTCGGCGGCTGCCTGGCCGACGACATGGGTCTCGGAAAGACCCTCCAGGCGCTCGCTGTGCTACTCGAACGCGCCGCTGGCGGCGCCGCGCTGGTCATCGCGCCGACCTCCGTGTGCGGCAACTGGCTGGCAGAAACACTGCGTTTCGCACCCAGCATCAACGTCCGGGTCTACAGCGAGGCGGGTGAAGGCGAACGCGAGGAACTGCTTGCCAAGGCCGGGCCACAGGACCTGCTGATCGTCTCCTACACGCTGCTGCAACTCGCCCAGGAACGCTTTTCCGGGCGTCAATGGCATACGCTGATCGCCGACGAGGCGCAGGCGATCAAGAACGCCGCCGCCAAGCGCTCGCAGGCGGTGTTCGCGCTCGACGCCGACTTTCGCCTGGCGCTGACCGGCACCCCGGTCGAAAACCGCCTGTCCGATCTGTGGTCGATCATGCGCTTCGTCAATCCCGGCCTGCTCGGCAGTCACCGCCGCTTCGACGAGCGCTTCGCCGGCCCCATCGAACGTAACCGCGACCGCGAGGCACAGCACGTCCTCAAGCGTCTGGTGGCTCCCTTCGTCCTGCGCCGCACCAAGTCCGAAGTCCTGCAGGAGCTGCCGGCGCGCACCGAACTGATTCTGACGGTGACCCCGGAAGCTGCCGAAGCCGCCCACTACGAAGCGCTGCGCCGCGAAGCGGCCAACGAGATCGACGCCAGTCTCGACAGTGCGCCGCAGGCGCAGGCACGCTTCAACATCCTCGCCCAGCTGACGCGTCTGCGTCGTGCCGCCTGCGACCCACGCCTTTGCAGCCCCGAACTCGGCATCGTCGGCGCCAAGGTGCAGGCTTTTTCAGAACTCGCCTCCGAACTGGTTTCAAATGGCCATAAAGCGCTTGTTTTCAGTCAGTTCGTCGACTTTCTTGCGATATTGCGCGAATACCTGGATGGGTGCGGAATTGCTTGCCAGTACCTTGATGGCTCGACCCCCGCCGCCGAGCGAACGCGGCGCGTCGCAGCTTTTCAGGCCGGCCAGGGCGATCTCTTCCTGATCAGCCTGAAAGCCGGTGGCTTCGGGCTCAACCTGACCGCTGCCGATTACGTGGTCATTACCGACCCATGGTGGAACCCGGCCACCGAAGACCAGGCCATGGGTCGCGCGCATCGCATCGGGCAACTGCGACCGGTGACCGTCTATCGCCTGGTCAGCAAGGGTAGCGTCGAGGAGCGCATCGTCGAGCTGCACCACGAGAAACGCGCGCTTGCCGAGAGCATTCTGGACGAAGGCGAAGCCAGCGCGCTGCCGTCGACCGAGGATCTGGTCGCGCTGATTCGCGGCGCACGCTGACTTGCGCCGCATACCGATTCGCGGCGCACGCTGACTTGCGCCGCATACCGATTCGCGGCGCACGCTGACTTGCGCCGCATACCGGTTCGCGGCGCACGCTGATACGCGGCCCATGCCGGTTCGCCGCGCATGCGGCGACCACTCTCCGAGAATAGTTATTGTCCTTGACCGGAAGCCCCGATTTTTCTATCCTGCCGGGGTACGCGCGGGGCGGCGAAGCCGCTCGGGTGCCCGCGCTCTGCACCAACCACATACTGACAGCGAAAGAAAAAAGGGATAGATCATGGCTGAAGAGACGACGAACGGCACGACCACGAAGAAACCCGCCCCCAGGAAGGCGGCGACCAGCAAAGCTGCCGCAGCGCCCAAGGCAGCAACCAAGGCAGCTCCGGC
>Ga0078784_14_pt14 | contig 16254 bp, 15 predicted proteins | sample CanAccphospTypeI_FD_67364 | JGI IMG/M metagenome (GOLD analysis project Ga0078784, IMG submission 67364) | Unknown Accumulibacter genome from EPBR bioreactor metagenome | reverse complement strand
GCTGGCGGTGGTGGCGACGCTGTTCGGGACAGGGCTGGCGGTTGGCGGCAGCCTGGCCGGCAGCACGCCCGGAATCCTGCTCGGCGTCAGCGCGGCTCTGATCTACTCGGTGTACATCCTGGTCGGCGAGCGGGTGACGCCGGTGAGCGGGGCGATGGCGTCGGCGACGGTGATTCTGCTTGCTGCGGCCTGCGTTTGTGGGCTGATAGTGCTGGTGCGCGGGCCGGCTTTTCCGAGCTCGACGGTGGGCTGGGCAGCGGTCGGCAGCATCGCGACCCTGTCGACGGCGGTGGCGGTGATTGCCTTCTTTGCCGGCATGGCGCGCCTCGGTGCTGCGGATGCGGCGACGCTGTCGACGCTCGAACCGGTGGTCAGCATCGTGCTCGCGGCGATGTTTCTGGACGAGGCGCTGGGGCGATGGCAGATCGTCGGCGGGGCGATCGTTCTTGGGGCGGTGATTTTGCTGGCGCGTTCCGGCGACGGCAGGAGCTAGCCGGGTACCTTATATCGCCCGATGAATCGGGCTCCTACAAGAAACAGCGCGCTGGCCCCTGGCGGAGCACGATTCAACGGGCGAGCTGTGCGCTAGCGGTCCGGCTTGGCTGCCGCCGGCACGGCCGGGGGTGTCGCCGTGCTGGCGAGAAAGCTCAGCAGATTGTCGACGACCGCCTGCGGCTGCTCGTTCATCATCGCGTGTCCGCAGTCGGCGATTTCCACGCGGATGAATTGGCGCAGCGCCGCTTGCAGCGGCGGCAGGTTGCGGCGCGGCGTCATGCGGTCGCGGCGGCCGACCAGCAGCAGCGTCGGGCAGGCGACCTGCGCCGCCGCTTCCAGGCCGCGTGCATAGTCGTTGCAGTTGGCGAGGTCGATGGCCAGGACGCCAGGCGGGCTGCGGCGCATGATGGCCAGCGTTACGCCCGGTCCCCAGACGCCGTGGCCGCCGCCGCCGGTGAGCAGGAACTGCAGCGTGTGCGAGTATTCGGTCATCATGCGCACGACGCTGTCGGGATGCGTCGTGGCGCGGCTGAGCAGCGCGTCGGCGACCGGCATCGGCGCCGACGCGCCGAGCAGCGCCAGCTGGCTGACGTGTTGCGGATGGCGGGCGGCGCACTCGAGGGTGACCAGCGAGCCCATCGAGTGTCCGACCAGCACCGCCCGCTCGACGCCCACGGCGTCCAGCAGCGCCGGCAGCCAGTCGGCGAGTTCCTCGACGCTGCGCAGGGCCGGTCCGGCCGACAGGCCGTGTCCGGGCAGGTCGGGAACCAGCAGCGCGCAGCCGGCGGCGCTCAGGCCGCCGGCGACCCTGCGCCAGCAGTCACGGTCGTTGGCTGCGCCGTGGACCAGGAGCAGCGGCGGGTACGGCGAGCAGGCAGGGTCGAAGGGTTTGCCGCCGGTGCCGACGTGGCAGCGTTTCCCGGCGACGTTCAATTGCATGCTGTGCCCCTCATTGCCTCATTGCCTCATTGCCTCATTCCTCCATTTCCGGCGCTCTCCCGCGCCACGCGAAGCAAGCTTCTTGCCGCCGCTCAGGCCTGAACGTCCGGCTCCAGCGCGCTCTCCAGCTGGCTGATGCGATCCTTGAGCAGCAGCTTGCGCTTCTTGAGGCGGCGCACCAGCAGCTCGTCGGGTGGCGGGCTGAGCAGCAGGTGATCGATCACCAGGTCGAGGTCGCGATGCTCGATGTGCAGTTCGTCGAGGGCGGCGCGTGCGGCTATCGTCTGTTCTTCGCTGAGCATGGGTGGCTTTCTGTGTTTGGGGGTGAGAGGGTTCTGCTTCGCTAGCCGGGCAGGGCCTGCAGTCCCCACAGGGCGAGCATGCCAAGAACGACGGTCCACAGGGTACTGCGCGTCCGCCAGGCGACGGCAGCGGCCAGCGTGGCGGCGGCGATGCGTGCCAGGTCGGGGTGAATGGTAGGCGCGCCGTCGGCAAAAAACAACGGCGGGGCGATGATTGCCGCCATCACTGCCGGCGGCACGTAGCGCAGGGCCTGGGTGAGCCATGCGGGCAGCTCGAGGCGCGCGAGCAGGGCGATTGGCGCATAGCGGATGAGGAAGGTGGCGACGCCGATGCCGACGATCATCGACCACACGAACAGTTCGCCGGCGAGCTCGCCGCTGACGTTCACGCTCTGCTCCACAGCTTCTCGGCGACGACGCCGACCACGACGCCGATCAGCGCGGCCCCGATCAGGTTGAGCTTCAACGGCAGGACGAGGAGCACCGATGCCAGGGCCCCGGCGGCGGCGGCCAGGCACATCGCGCGGTCGCTGAGCAGCGGTACGACCATGGCGATGAAGGTCAGTGGGACGATGAAGTCCAGCGACCAGCTCGGCGGCACCAGGCTGCCGAGGAGGATGCCGGCGATCGTCGCCAGCTGCCACGCCAGCCAGGTGGCGCCGGCGACACCGAGATAGAACCAGCGCAGGTCGGTTTGCCGCTCGGGGTGCTGCGTGCGGTGCACGATGGTCAGCCCGAAGGCCTGGTCGGTGAGCAGATAGGCGATCAACGCCTGCCAGCGCCGGTTCTGGCCACGGAAGTGCGTGGCCAGCGAAGCCGCGTACATCAGGAAGCGCAGGTTGACGATCGCCGCCGTCGCCAGGATCACCAGCAGTGGCGCGCCGCTGGCGAAGAGCTGCGTGGCGGCAATCTGTGCCGATCCGGCGAAGATCACCCAGCTCATCGCCGATGCCTGCAACGGCGTCAAGCCTGCCGTACTGGCCGCAGCGCCGCAAACGACACCGAAGGGAATGATGCTCATGCTCAGCGGAGCAAAGGCGCGCATGCCGACGAGAAACTCGGCGCGCGCGCTGGCGACTTGCGGCATGGGCTGCTTTTTACGAATAGAATAGAGGGTCAAATTGTAACCTTGGTGTACCCCCGGGAGGAGGCAGATGGTCTATCACATAATCGTTTCGTTTGGGCGGGAGAGGGATTACGAATTCAAGTTCCCTCACACCGAACTCGCTACTGGGTCTCCCGAAGAAGCGCGCCGCTGGTTTGACAAGGAGTTCGCCGATCTCGAATGCGAACCCAGCAATCCAATGGGCAAGGTTCTGATCATCGACAAGATTCTCAACGTCGCCCGTTACGGCGGCGAGCAACGCTTCATCGACCGGCGGGAGTGGGCGACGCGCTTCGCGCGGTACACGGCCCTGGCGCTTGGCCGCGACACCGTGCGCATCGATGTGGTGGCGTTCAATATCGGTTACTGAGCGCGCAGCGGCCAGACCTTGCGGCGCAGGTTTGCGGACCTGCGCCGTTGTGTTTTCTGGCCGCGGGCCGGAGAGAAAAAGCGATCAACCGCAAGGCGATGAACAGCAGACGATGAGCAAGGCATTGAGCAAGGAAACCGACGGCGAAGAAGACGACGATGCGGATCTCGATCCCGCGTTCCGCCTGCCGGCGGGGACGCGCAACTACATCACGCCCGGCGGGCACGCGCGCATCCTCGCCGAGGTCGATCATCTGCTGCGTGTCGAGCGGCCGCAGCTGGTCGGCGTCGTGCAGTGGGCGGCGGCGAACGGCGATCGCTCGGAAAATGCCGACTACATCTACGGCAAACGGCGGCTGCGCGAGATCGACCGGCGGATTCGCTTCCTGACCAAACGCCTGGATCTGGCCGAGGTCGTCGATCCGGCCGGGCGGCAGGGCACCGAGCAGGTCTTCTTCGGCGCCACGGTGACCATCGCCGACGAAGAGGGAGGCGAGCAGACCTACCACATCGTCGGCGTCGACGAAACCGATTTCGCGCGCGGGCGAATCAGCTGGGTCTCGCCTCTGGCGCGCGCGCTGCTCAAATCACGAGCGGGGGATACGGTACGTTTCCAGAGTCCGGCCGGCGCGCGCGAGGTCGAGGTCCTGGCGGTGGCTTACGTGGCCATCGAGGACTGACTCGGCCCGCGTCGCTGGCGGGGCTTGAAATCGCCTCGACCGTCCCCACGTGTTGGTCCATTGCGCGCTTGCACGGCTGTGCGTCATTCGCTGCGGCGTTTTCAATCAATACCTCTCACGGAGTTTTCAATGGGTGAACAGAAGGAAACACTTGGTTTTCAGGCAGAAGTCAAACAGCTGCTGAATTTGATGATCCACTCGCTGTACAGCAACAAGGAAATCTTCCTGCGCGAGCTGATCTCCAACGCCTCTGACGCCTGCGACCGATTGCGTTTCGAGGCCCTCAACAACGCCAGCCTCTACGGCGACGACAGCGAACTGAAGATCCGCGTTTCCTTCGACAAGGCGGCGCGCACGATCAGCATCGCCGACAACGGCATCGGCCTGTCGCGCGACGAGGCCGTCGAACACCTGGGAACGATCGCCAAGTCCGGCACGCGCGAGTTCTTCTCGGCGCTGACCGGTGATCAGGCCAAGGATGCGCATCTCATCGGCCAGTTCGGCGTCGGTTTCTACTCGTCGTACATCGTCGCCGACAAGGTCACCGTCACCTCGCGGCGGGCCGGTCTCGAAGCCAACCAGGCGGTGCGCTGGGAATCCGGCGGCGAGGGCGAGTTCACCGTCGAGATGGTCGAGCGCGCACAGCGCGGCACCGAGGTCGTCCTGCATCTGCGCGAAGGCGAGGACGAGTTTCTCTCGACCTGGAAAGTGCGCGAGATCATCCGCAAGTACTCCGACCACATCACCCTGCCGATCCTGATGAAGAAGGAGACCTGGGACGAGGAGAAGAAGGAGCAGGTGGTCACCGACGAGGACGAGACGGTCAACCAGGCGTCGGCGCTGTGGTCGCGTCCGAAGTCGGAGGTCTCCGACGAGCAGTACAACGAATTCTACAAGCACGTCGCGCATGACTTCGAGAACCCGCTGGCGCACGTGCATGCACGCGTCGAAGGCAAGCAGGAATACACGCAGCTGCTCTACATCCCCTCGAAAGCGCCTTTCGATCTCCTCGATCGCGGCGCCCGTCACGGCATCAAGCTCTACGTTCGCCGTGTCTTCATCATGGACGACGCCGAGCAGCTGATGCCGCTCTACCTGCGCTTCGTGCGCGGGGTGGTCGATTCCAACGACCTGCCGCTCAACGTTTCGCGCGAGATCCTGCAGCAGTCGCGCGATATCGAAGCCATCCGCGGCGGTTGCGTGAAACGCATTCTCGGCCTGCTCGAAAGCCTCGCCGATAGCGAAGACGACGCCGAGAAGGAGAAGTACAAGACCTTCTGGAAGGAATTCGGCCGCGTGCTCAAGGAAGGCGTCGGCGAGGACTTCGCCAACAAGGAGCGCATCGGCAAGCTGCTGCGCTTCGCCTCGACGCAGGCCGACACCCCCGAGGAAAGCGTTTCGCTGGCCGACTACGTGGCGCGCATGAAAGAGGGGCAGGAGAAGATCTACTACGTCACCGCCGAGACCTTCACCGCCGCCAAGAACAGCCCGCATCTCGAAATCTTCCGCAAGAAGGGCCTCGAAGTGCTGCTCCTCTCCGACCGCGTGGACGAATGGGTGACCAGCCATCTCACCGAGTTCGACGGCAAGCAGCTGCAGTCGGTGGCCAAGGGCGGGCTCGACCTGGGCAAGCTCGAGGACGCGGCCGAGAAGGAAGAGGCCGAGAAAGCGGCCGACGAGTACAAGGAGCTGATCGAAAAGGTCAAGGCGACGCTCGGCGAGAAGGTCAAGGACGTTCGCGTCACCCATCGCCTGACCGATTCGCCGTCGTGCCTGGTCGCCGACGAGTACGATCTCGGCGGCAACCTGCAGCGCATCCTCAAGGCCGCCGGCCAGCAGGCGCCGGCGAGCAAGCCGATCCTCGAAGTCAATCCGCAGCACCCGGCGGTGCAGCGCCTCAAGTACGAGGAAACGCGCTTCGACGACTGGGCCAACCTGCTCCTCGAGCAGGCGATCCTGGCCGAAGGCGGCGCGCTCGAAGATCCGGCCGGTTTCGTCAAGCGCATCAACGACCTGATGCTCGCCCTGTCGCTGGGCAGCGCCGGCAAGTGAGCGCCGCCGGCGGGCCGCCCGCAGAGAGCATCCTGCACGGCCTGCCGCCGATTCTCGACAGCGGGGTCAGGATGCTGATCCTCGGCAGCTTTCCTTCGCCGGCGTCGCTGGCCGCGCAGCGCTACTACGGGCATCGCCAGAACCAGTTCTGGCGCTTGCTCGGGGCGCTCTTCGACGAGCCGCTTGGCGAACTCGACTACCCTGATCGGCAGCGCTGCCTGCTGCGCCATCGTGTCGGCGTCTGGGACGTCTACCGCTGCTGCCGGCGCCAGGGCGCGCTCGACTCGGCGATCCGCTCGCCCGAGAGCAACGATTTCTCACGCCTGCCCGTCGACGCGCCGCTGCTGCAGCGCGTCTGCTTCAACGGCCAGACCGCCGGCAGGCTCGCCGCCCGCTTTCAGGGCCTCGGTTACGAGACGCGAATCCTGCCCTCGAGCAGCCCGGCCCATACCCTGGCTTTCACCAGCAAGCTCGAACGCTGGCGCGCGGCGCTGCTTTAGTGCCGTGTCAGGGTCTTGACGAGACTTCCGGAAAGCGTCAAGGCGAGGGGGTGACGGGGTGACGGGGTGGGGCGTCCGCCGCCGCTGTCCACCCGTGCCGGGCGCGACAGTCAGGCCTCATTGCCCGGCGTTGAGAACGTCGAGCACGCACTGCGTGTGTTGCGCACCGCTCTTCGCCGCGCACAGCTTGCGGGCCTTGTCCTGTCGTTGGCAGGCCGCCACGTCGCCGGCCTTGCTGCAGTCCGCGGGCAAGGTCTTCTGCAGCACGCAGTTCCTGAACTGCGGTCCGGTCTGGCCATTGCATAGCGCGTAGGCGGTCTTGCGCTGCGCGCATTGCTCGGGGACGCGCGCCTGCGCGCAATCGGTCTGCGCTGCCTGCTGCTGCATGCACTCGGCGCGCGCGGGACCCTGCCTCTCCCGGCAGGCCTCGTAAACCTTGCGGTGCGCGGCGCGGCGCGCGGCGCACTGTTGCGGGTCCTTTGTCCTGCCGCAGTCGGAGGGTCCGCGTGTGCCGAGCATTCCCCGGCGATAGCCCGCGCCCTGCATGGCGGCGCTCGTTCCGTCCGTGGTCGTCGTGGTATCCGCGGCGGCGCCCGACTGGGCGATGGCCGGCATGGCGATGAGGCTGGCGGCGAGTGCTGCGACGATCAATGAACGCATCTGCATGGCGGTCTCCTGGGGGTTGGCGCCGTACCGTCTGCTCTGCCGGCCGGCATGGAAATGGGCTTCGCGAGCAGCGCGAGGGGCGGCGGGCGGAGCGCTGGTATCTTACACGCTCTTGCCGCCGGAATTGGTCGCTGCCGGGCTTGTCCGGTATAGTTGTCGATCGCCGCCCTGGAACGTTCGCCATGCCCGAAGCCACCGTCAGTACCGTCTACGATCATCGCCTGACGCTCGCGGAGATCCTCGGCTGGCTGGTCGAAGATGGCCTGGTCAAGCGGCCCGACGCCGATGTCCTGCTCAGGGACAGTCGTCTCAATCGCCTTTCCGCGCACCCGCTGGTGATCGTCGCCGACCAGAAATGGAAGTCGTCGCAAGAGCCGCCGCGCGCCTTGAACCTGGAAGTGCTGGGTGAGTGGCTGGCCGCCAGGGTGGGCCTCGAATACCACCATATCGATCCCCTGAAGGTCGATTTCACGGCGGTGACCGAAGTCATGTCGAGTGCCTACGCGACGCGTTTCGGCATCCTGCCGATCAAGGTGACGACGCGCGAAGTGCTGGTGGCGACGACGCAGCCGTTCCTGCGCGACTGGGAAAAAGAGATCCGCGCCATCGTCAAGAAGGACATTCGCCGCGTTCTCGCCAATCCGGTCGACGTCGCGCGCTATCTGATCGAGTTCTACAATCTCGCGCGCTCGGTCAAGAAAGCCGCCCAGATTGGCGGCCAGGGCGGCAATCTGTCGTCGTTCGAGCAGCTCGTCGAACTCGGCCGGACCAATCGCCAGTTCGACGCCAACGACCAGCACATCGTCAATATCGTCGATTGGCTCTGGCAGTACGCGTTCGAACAGCGGGCGAGCGACATCCACATCGAGCCGCGGCGTGAAGTCGGCATCGTTCGCTTCCGTATCGACGGCATGCTGCATCAGGTGTACCAGATCCCGATGAGCGTCATGGCGGCGATGATCAACCGCGTCAAGATCCTCGGGCGCATGGACGTCGTCGAGAAGCGCCGGCCGCAGGACGGGCGCATCAAGACGCGCACCGCCGAAGGCCAGGAAGCCGAACTGCGCCTGTCGACGCTGCCCACCGCTTTTGGCGAAAAGCTGGTGATGCGCATCTTCGACCCGGAAGTGCTGGTTCGCGACTTCACCGAACTCGGCTTCACCGACGACGATCAGGCGCGCTGGAAAACGATGTCCGAGCGGCCCAACGGAATCATCCTCGTCACCGGCCCGACCGGTTCGGGAAAAACGACGACGCTCTACTCGACGCTCAAGCAACTGGCGACGCCGGCGGTCAATGTGTGCACCATCGAAGACCCGATCGAGATGGTCGAGCCGGCGTTCAACCAGCTGCAGGTGCAGAACGTCATCGACCTCGGTTTCGCGCAGGGCGTCAGGGCGCTGATGCGCCAGGACCCGGACATCATCATGATCGGCGAAATCCGCGATCTGGAAACCGCCGAAGTGGCGATCCAGGCGGCGCTGACCGGCCACCTCGTGCTGTCCACCCTGCACACCAACGACGCGCCGGCGGCGATCACCCGCATGCTCGACCTCGGCATCCCCTCGTACCTGCTCAGCGCCACCGTGCTCGGGGTCATGGCGCAGCGCCTGGTGCGCATCCTCTGTCCGCATTGCAAGCAGGAGCACGCGGCGAATGCCGTCGAGGAGAGCATGTGGGACCAGCTGGTCGCGCCCTGGAAAGCCAACCGTCCGGAGCGTTTCTACCGCTCGGTCGGCTGCCTCGAATGCCGCATGACCGGCTTCCTCGGGCGCGTCGGCCTGTACGAGATTCTCATGCTCTCGTCCGACGTCAAGCTGGCGATCAGCGAAAACAAGGATATTGCCAAGATTCGCGAGCTCGCTTTCCGTGAAGGCATGAAGCCCCTGCGCATCGCGGGAGCGATGAAAGTCGCCGCCGGGGTGACCACGCTGGGCGAAATCTTCAAGGTTGCGCCGCCGATCGAGCACGCCTGAAAAGGTGCTGGCAGCGCGTCGCGTTCTTCACCTGACGTTCAGCAAGCCCTTCGCGTAGTCGATGCGGCGGAAAAGTCGTGCGCGGGTGGAACTGGATTGCCACGTCGGCTGCGCGTCCTCGCAACGACGAGTCGGTTGGCGTGGGGCTGCCGTGTTTCCACGCAAGCTTCAGCAGCGCAGACGCGAACGCAATGTGCCAGCCGTGCCGCCCTCGCCGCTCGCTCAACCCTTGACGCAGACCACCTGGTGCAGGGTGTGCACGACCTCGACCAGTGAGCGCTGGGCGTGCATCACCGCGTCGATGTCCTTGTAGGCCAGCGGAATCTCGTCGATCACCGCCTTGTCCTTGCGGCATTCGACGTGCGCCGTGGCGCGCTCCTGGTCGGCGACGGTGAATCGCCGCCGCGCCTCGTTGCGGCTCATCACGCGTCCGGCGCCGTGGCTGCACGAGGAGAAGGCTTCCGCGTTGCCGAGGCCACGAACGATGTAGCTGCGTGCGCCCATCGAGCCGGGGATGATTCCCAGCTCGCCCTTGCGCGCCGAGAGCGCACCCTTGCGGGTGACGAAGACCTCGCTGCCGAAGTGCTGCTCGCGCTGGACATAATTGTGGTGGCAATTCACCGCTTCGGCGTCGACGCTGAACGGCTTGCCGATCACCCGGCGGGCCGCGGCGACGAGCTGGCCCATCATCGCCACGCGGTTGCAGCGCGCATACTCCTGCGCCCAGCCGACCGCTTCCAGGTAATCGGCAAAGTGCCGGCTGCCTTCCTCGAGGTAGGCCAGGTCGCGGTCGGGCAGGTTGGCCAGGTGCTGGCGCATGTCGGCCTGCGCCAGCGCGATGAACGTGCTGCCGATGGCGTTGCCGACGCCGCGCGAACCCGAGTGGAGCATGAACCAGACGCGCTCGGCCTCGTCGAGGCAGACCTCGATGAAATGGTTGCCGGAGCCGAGCGTTCCCAGGTGCTGGTGGTGGTTCGTGTCCTGCAGCCGCGGGTATTTCCCGACGATGCGCCTGAAGCCCGGCAACAGGCCGGCCCACAGGGCGTCGACCGCGGCTGGCGGGAGTCGCGAGCCCTGCCAGCTACCCTCGTCGCGCTTGCCGCGGCCGAGCGTGCGCCCGTGCGGCACCGCGGCTTCGATCGCCGAGCGCAGTCCGCGCAGGCAGTCGGGCAGGTCGGCGGCGTTCAGCGTGCTGCGCGTGGCGATCATGCCGCAGCCGATGTCGACGCCGACCGCCGCCGGAATGATCGCCCCGCGCGTCGGAATGACGCTGCCGATCGTCGATCCCTTGCCGAGATGCACATCGGGCATCACTGCCAGGTGGTGGAAAATGAACGGCAGGCGGGCCGTATTGAGCAGCTGCTCGCGCGCCGCCGCCTCGACCGGAACGCCCTCGGTCCACATCCAGATCGGTCTGCCGTTGGCGACCGCGACCACCTCGGGCATGGCCGTCTCCCTGCCCGCCATCGGTCTCAGCCTGCGACCTACCCAGGCGGTGCGGTGTCTGCGGGGGCTGGCGCGTCACCCCGCTCCTGCTCCCGCTCCCGCTCCCTTGGCAGCAGCAGGCGAAACTTCGATCCGCTGCCGACCTGGCTGCTCGCTTCGATCCTCCCGCCGTGGCGCTGGGCGATGCTGTAGGCCAGCGACAGGCCGAGGCCGGTGCCCTGGCCGATCGGCTTGGTGGTGAAGAAGGGCTCGAAGATGCGCTGCAGGACTTCCGGCGCGATTCCCTTGCCGCTGTCCTCGACCTCGACCCATACCTCGCGCGCGTCGCAGCCAGTGCGCAGGGTGATCGTTCCCCGCTCGTCGATGGCGTGCGCGGCGTTGACCAGCAGGTTGAGAAAGACCTGATTGACCTGCGCCGCGATGCACTCGACTTCGGGAATGCCGGCGTATTCCTTGCGCACCTCGGCCTTGTACTTGATTTCATTGCGAACGATGTTCAACGTGCTGTCCAGCCCGGCCTCGAGGCTGGCGAAAGCCCATTCGCTGCTGTCCACGCGCGAGAAATCCTTGAGATCCTGGACGATCCGGCGCACGCGCTGCAGGCCGTCGAGCGATTCGTCGATCAGCGTGCCGACATCCTCGCGCAGGTAGGCGAGGTCGGCGGCGTCCCTGGCGGCGCTGATGGCGTCCATCAGCGCCGGGTGCTCGGCGAGAATCGGGTCGGCTGCCGCGTAGGCGTCGATGACGCGCAGCAGGTCATTGACCTCGTTCCTCAGGCTGCCGAGGTTGGAGTTGACGAAACCGACCGGGTTGTTGATCTCGTGCGCCACGCCGGCGGCGAGTTGGCCGATGGAGGCCATTTTTTCGGATTGCAGCAACTGGTTCTGCGTTTCCTCGAGTTTGTGGTTCAGCTCCGTCAGGCGCTCGATGGTCGCGTGCAGCTGCAGTTCGCTGGCGTGCTGGTCGGTGACGTCGACGCCGGAACTGAGGGTGCCGGTCACCGCTCCGGAAGCGTCGCGCAGCAGGGCGTTGCTCCACGCCACGAGTCGTATGCGGCCGTCGGCGGTGAGGACGTTGTTTCGATTGTGGCCGGCGATGACGCCGGCCGGCCGGCCGGCCAGCCAGCTGGCGAAACTGCGGCGCAGGGGTTCGCGTTCGGCTTCCGGAACGAAGCGATCGAACCAGTTGCTGCCGACGATTTCGGCCTCGCCCAGGCCGAGCAGGGCGCAGCCTTCGCGGTTGATCAGGCGAACGCGCAGGTCGCAGTCGATGACGACGATCACCGCCAGCGCCACGTCAAGATATTCCTGGGCCTGTTCGAGGGCGTCGCGCAGGGCTGCGTCAGCGTGTTTGCGGTCGCTGATGTCGCGCACGATGCCGCTGTAGAAACGTTCGTCGCGCACGGTGTAGGTGTCGATCGACAGCTCGATGGGAAAGCGCGTGCCGTCGCCGCGCAGGCCTTCCAGTTCGACCGGCCTGCCGAGCACGTGCGCTTTGCCGGTCGCCACATGGCGGGCCAGCCCGCGGGAATGTGCGGCGCGGTAGTCGGGCGGCATCAGCATCTGCACGCTCTCGTTGTGCAGCGCGCCCGCGGGTTGCCGGAAGAGGGTGTAGATCGCCGGGTTGGCCGAGCGAATCAAGCCACGGGCATCGATGGTGATCACGCCGTCGCGCAGGTTCTCGAGGACCAGGCGCAGTTCCTCCTCGCGGCGCGACAGTTCGTCCCGGGTGGTGTTCAGTTGTTCGTTGCGCTGGTGCAGTTCGGCGAGCAGCCGCTGCCTGGCCAGTTCGCCAGCGCGGCGCTCGCCGATGTCGCGAAAAATGACCACCGCGCCGACCGTCTGACCGTCGGCAACGATCGGCGCGCCGGCAAACTCGACCGGAAAACTGCTGCCGTCCTTGCGCCAGAACAGTTCGTCGGCCGAGGTGCAAACCTCCTGGCGAGCGAGTGCGGCGTAGAGCGGGCACTCGGCGCCGGGACAGGGCGTTCCGTCGGCCCGCGTGTGGTGCAGCAGGCGATGCGCTGGCTGGTCGAGCATCTCGGCGGCGTTCCAGCCGAGCAGGCGTTCGGCGGCTTTGTTGATGTAGGTGATGCGGCCGCGGGTGTCGGTGCCGTAAAGGCCCTCGGCCATTGATTCGAGGATCGACGACTGGCGTTGCTGCAGCAGGTCGATTGCCTGGCGATCCGCGAGCAGCTTGTCGGCGGTGCGATCCAGCGCCGCAACGATGCGCCCGAACTCGCCACGATGACTGCCGCCGACACGGGTTTCGAGGTCCCCCTCGGCGACGCGCGTCAGCGCGCCTTCGATGACGTCGAGCCTGTCGATCACATGGCGGAAAAGTCGGCGCGAGAAGAAAAGGAAGCTCGCCAGGCCGACCAGGAGCAGCAGCGCGGTGCCGAGCAGTGCTTTCCGGAAGACGCCCTGCGCCTCGCGGTAGGATACGGCGACGTGGCCTTGCTGCAGAGCGATCAGTTGGCGGGCCGGGGTGACGATCTGCAGGTGTATGGCCCACCAGTCCTCTTTCAGGAGGAGGGCAATCGCTGGCCTGTCATCTGCGGCGAGAAAGCGGTCAAGCTTGTCCAGCACGGCCGGCAGTTCGGTCATTCCCGCGGCGATGGTGGCGATCAGGTCTCTTTTAGGGGCGTCGACCGATCCGGCCATCGCGTGCAGATAAGCCTGCCAGGCAAGCGGAACCGTTTCCTGGGTGTCGAGCACGTAGAGCTGTGCGCCAGGGACGCCAAAATCGTCGTTGAGCACGCCATACATGCGCACCGGCACGCTGCTGAGCTGTTTGTCGATCTGAATCAGAAGGGCTATCGGCTCGACTTCTTCTTCGAGGACCCGGCGCAAGCCCTCCTGGCCTTGCCAGCTACCCCACATGCCGACGACGGCGACGCCGGCCAGCGTCACGCTGGCGAGCACGATCAGCAGCAGCAGGGTCTGGCGGATGCTGAGATTCACTGCTGCCGCACTTTCGCCCTGTCTCGCTTCGCCATATTCCTGTCCTTTCGCCATCGTTGCCGTCGTGGCCTGCACTCTAGCAGAGAGCCTTCCTGCGGTCATCGCCGATCGTCCCGGCGCCATGACCCGGCTGCGGCGCGTGCGCAATGGCCGTCGGCAGCGGGGCAGTATCCCCGCATTTCGGGATGGTCTTTTTGCCGCGCTGGCCTTATCCTACGCCGTTGCGGCAAACACCCGCGCGTCCCGAGAGACGTTCAGGCCATCGTCCCCGGCGGTGCCCTGTTCCGCCGGCGCGAATGTCCCGACCGGGAAGCAACGGCAGAACCATGAGCGAGCCGAGTCCGTCCCCCGCGGCACCTCGTCCCGGACCAGATTCCGGGGGGCGGCTGCGTCGCTGGCTGCCGGAGGCGCGTTTCGTCCGCTACCTCGGCGTCGGCCTGCTGGGGATCAATATTCTCGTCGCGGTCGCAATGGCGTTCGTCTTCGCCGACTCGCGGCGCAGCGCGGAGCAGAAGTTCCGTGCCGAAGCGACGACCGTCGTTCGGCTGATCGGCAAGGATGTCGAGAGCCAGTACGGCAGAATCGACCTCAGCCTGCGCGCTGTCGCCGACGAGTATGCCAGGCAGCTGGCGCATGGCCGGCAACAGTTTGAACGCTGGCTGGAGCGCGTCAGCGAACGCCATCCGGCGCTGGGCTTCATCGTGATCAGTGACGCCGACGGCCGGATCGTCGACGCACCTGAGGCCAGTCCCGCGGGCGGGGTCGATATCTCGGATCGCGAGTATTTCATTCGCCTGCGTGACGATCCGCAACTTGGGCTGGCGATCGCGCCACCGCGGACCGGGCGCATCTCCGGCAAGACCGTGGTGGCGATGGCGCGGCGACTGGGGGCAAGGGAGCAGCCGTTCAGCGGCGTCGCCGTGGCGTCGGTTCCCGTCGACTACCTCAAGGGCATGCTTTCCGGGCTCTTTTCCGAACCGGCGAGCTACGTCGGGTTGCTCGATTCGCAACTGCGCTGGGTCGCGGCGGCTCCCGCCCTGCCGGCTGGGGCACAGGCCGGAACCCCGCTGGCCAGCGGCGCATTGCGCTCGGCCCTGGCCGGGTTGCCCGTGGGCGCTGCCGTCGTCAAGAGCGACGACGGCAGCGAGCAGCTCGTCGCGTACGCGCGAAATTCGACCTATGGCTTCACCGTGCTCGTCGCTCGGTCGGCCGCGGTCCCGCTCGTCGATTGGTGGCGGAAAGTCGTCGCCGGTGGGGTGGCGATGGCCGTGTTTGCCCTGCTGACGACGCTTCTCGGCTGGTTGCTCGTGCGCAGCTGGAAGCAGCAGTCGGCGATGACGGCGAGTCTGCTCGAACGTGACGAGTGGGTCCGCCAGGCGCAGCGGGTTGGCGGCCTGGCGCTTTTTTCCTACGACCTTTCCAGCCAGCGCTTCGCGGTCAGCGATGCCCTGTACGCCATTACCGGAACCGACGTCGACTACCCGCACACCTGGCCAGGCTGGCTGGCGCTGGTGCACGCGGACGACCGCCAGGCGCTCGATCTCGCTTTTCGCGGCGTCGCGCGCGGTGAGGTCGATGGTCCCGCGCTCGAATACCGGATCGTCCGGCGTGGCGACGGCGAGCTGCGCTGGCTGAGAAGTGTCGCCCATCTGGTCGCCGCGGCGGACGGCGTCAAGCAAACGATCACCGGCGTTGTCCGCGATATCACCGTCCAGAAGCACGACGAGGATGCGCTGCGCAAGAGCGAGCAACGGTTGCGCGCCAGCGAAGCGGATCTGCAGGCTGCCGTCGACCAGGCGGCGGTCGGTATTGCCTTCGTTGCGTGCGACGGGCGCTGGCTGCGGGTCAACGAGCGCCTGTGCGAGCTGGTCGGCTACACGGAGTCGGAATTGCTCGCCATGCGCTTCCAGGACATCACTCACCCGGATGACCTGGCGCGCGACCTGGCCCAGCTCGAGCGGACGCTGCGCCGGGAAATCGACCGCTACACGCTGGAAAAGCGCTACATCCGCAAGGACGGCCGTTGCCTCTGGATCAACCTCAGTGTCTCGCTGATTCGCAATGACGAGGGGACGCCAAAGCACTTCGTTTCGATTGTCGAGGACATCGACGCGCGCAAGAACGCCGAGCAGGATTCCCGCCGCGTGCGTGGCTTGCTGCAGGGGTTCCTCGATCACCTGCCCGGCCTGGCTGCGATCAAGGATCAGCAGCGGCGCGTCGTCTTCGCCAACCGCGGTCTGCAGGCGGCACTGAAGCGGGACGACGCCGGGATCCTCGGCCGTGGCAACGGCGAGCTGTTTCCCGGCGAACTTGGCGAGACGCTCGACGCTCTCGATCGGCGCGTCCTCGCTGCCGGCGAGACCGAAGTCACGGAGCTGGCCTACGCTGGACGAGTCTATCAGACGACAAGCTTCATTATCGGGCAGGACGACGGGCCAGCGGCGCTCGGCGCCATTGTCCTCGACGTCACGCGGCGCCACCGGCTCGAACGGCGGATGGAGGCACTGCTCGAGATCAACGAACGCGCCGGCACGCTGGCGGAGAAGGAGTTTCTCGCTTACGGACTCGAGGTCGCCGAAAAGCTGACCGCCAGCGACGTCGGTTTCCTGCATTTCGTGAATGACGATCAGAGAGCATCGAGTTGTCGACGTGGACCGCCCGCGCGCTCAAGGGCTGTGCGGCAATGTTCGACAGCCACTATCCGCTCAGCGAGGCCGGAATCTGGGCCGATTGCTGCCGCCAGAGACGCGCGTGTGCTTCA
>Ga0078784_16_pt21 | contig 16472 bp, 11 predicted proteins | sample CanAccphospTypeI_FD_67364 | JGI IMG/M metagenome (GOLD analysis project Ga0078784, IMG submission 67364) | Unknown Accumulibacter genome from EPBR bioreactor metagenome | reverse complement strand
GCGACCAGTTGCAGCGGAATCGACAGGCACATCAGGCGACCCCGGCAGTCCGTCGTGAGGCGAGGATTCCCAGCCCTGCCAGTTCATCGACAACCATGTGCAGAAGCGCCGGCATGACGCTTTCGACTTCCGCGCTGAGTTCCATTCCCAGCGCCAGCGACAATGGCTGCACACCAACAATAGCCGTGTATCTCGGCGCTCTGCCGAGAAGATCCAGCGTCGCCAGTACATCGCAAAGGCCGATCTGGTGTGGCGACAGCTTGCTCTTGAAGAACACCGGTACCGCGTCGCCGGTGAGCCGGACCGGCGTCCCGGGCGGCTGGCCGGCACGAACGGCGTCAACCATGATCAAGGCGTCGAGGCCCTCAAGCTCGTCGAGCATTTCCATGCCGCAGGTGCCGGCGTCGATGATGTCGACGGCGCTGGGAAGCGAGTACGCCAGCGGCAGGCGCTCGATGGCATGTACTCCCAGCCCTTCATCGCTGAGCAGGATATTGCCGGCCCCCAGTACGACGACGCGCATGCTCAGCCCGTCTGCGGCGAGTGATGGCAGCGGCGGGCGGGAGGGGCGCCGGCCTTTCGCCGCGCGCGGTGGCCGACGGCCGTCACGCCGCCTTGACCTTGACCAGAGGCCGCTGCTCGGTGTCGACGACATGTACGGCGCAGGCCAGGCAGGGATCGAAGGAGTGCACGGTGCGCAGCACTTCGAGCGGCTGATCGGGAATGGCCACCGGTGTTCCCGCCAGGCAGGCCTCGTAGGCGCCGGGGGCGTCGGCCTCGTTGCGCGGCGCGGCGTTCCAGGTGGTCGGTACGACGCACTGGTAGTTCCTGATCTTGCCGTCGTCGATGACCACCCAGTGCGAGAGGACGCCGCGCGGCGCTTCATGGATGCCGACGCCAGCGACTTCGTCCTTGGGGAAGAGCGGCTTGTTGAAAGTGGTCAGATCACCCTTGGCCATGTTCGCCAGCAGCAGATCCCATTGCCGCGCCAGTTCGTCGACCTGCACCGCGCAAGCGACGGCGCGTGCCGCGTGGCGGCCAATCGTCGAGTGCAGCGCGTCGAGACCGACCTTGGTCTTGGCGACCGTGGACACCAGGTCGAGCGCCTGCGTCGCGTAGGCGATGGTCGGCTGATGCTGGGCGGCGAGCATGGCCAGGACACGGGGCAGCGGACCAACCTGCATCGGCTTGTCGTAGAAGGTCGGTGATTTCAGCCACGAGTACTTGCCGTCGTCGTCGAAGTCGGTATATTGCGGTCGCGTTTCGCCCTTGTAGGGATGCAGGGGTCCCTTGCCACCCTCGTACCACGAGTGTTTCACCGATTCGGCAACGCCCTCCCTGAAATAGGCGTCGTCGTGGCTCGTTATTTCCTTGAAGCTGCTCAGGTCGCCGGCGGCGATATGCCCGCCGGGGAGGGCAAAGCGAGTGTTCTTGCCGTCAAGCGGGATGTCGGGTACCGAGACGTAATCGACGATGCCGCGTCCAATCGCCGTCCACTCCGGGTAGAAACCACCGATCACGGCGACGTCGATCAGGTACACGTTCTTCACGAAATCGCTGAGCTGGTCGATCCAGCCCTTGACCGCCAGCAGGCGTTCGACGGTGAGCACCGACTGCGAGTCGATCGACAGTGCGTTGGCCACGCCACCGACGGCGACGTTCTGGATGTGCGGCGTCTTGGCGCCGAGGATGCTGACGATCTTGTTGGCGTGACGTTGCACGTCGAGCGCTTGCAGATAGTGGGCGACGGCGATCAGGTTCACCTCCGGCGGCAGCTTCATCGCCGGGTGGCCCCAGTAGCCGTTGGTGAAAATCCCCAGTTGTCCGGTGCCGACAAAGCCGGCCAGGCGTTCCTTGACGCGGGTGAATTCGGCCTTGCTGTTGCCTGGCCAACTGGACAGGCTTTCGGCCAGCGCGGCCGCCTTGCCGGGGTCGGCTTGCAGGGCGCTGGTGACATCGACCCAGTCGAGCGCCGAGAGGTGGTAGAAATGCACGATGTGATCGTGCACCGCGTGCGCCAGGATGATCATGTTGCGGATGTACTGGGCGTTGAGCGGGATTTCCATCTGCAGTGCGTTCTCGACCGCGCGTACCGAGGCGATGGCGTGAACCGTCGTGCACACGCCGCAGATACGCTGGGTGATCGCCCAGGCGTCGCGCGGGTCACGACCGACGAGGATGGTTTCGACGCCGCGCCACATTTGTCCCGAAGCCCAGGCTTTCTTGACCTCGCCGCCGTCGACCTCGACATCGACACGCAGGTGACCTTCGATTCGCGTGACCGGATCAATCGTGACTCGTTGCGACATTTTCCTGTCTCCTGAAAGAGGGCTAGCGGTGTGCAGGCTGGGCGTACGATTCTTCGCGCGGTAGGACCGGGAAGCGGCGGGTGATGACGATGTAGCCGAGGACTTCGGCGGCGAAGATGCCGATGGTGACCAGCAATTCGGGGACCGATGGGAAATAGGTCCATCCAGGGCCGGTATCGAAGGCGATCAGAAAGCCGTTCAGGCGCAGCAGGATGCCGCCGAGCATGACGGCGATGCCGGCCAGGAAGAGGCGCGCCGGATTGCGTCGCGCGTCGACCGTGCGGATGAGCAGGAAGGGGGCGATGAAGCAGGCGTTCTCGATCCAGAAAGTCAGGGCGATGAAGCTGGGCTGGAAAGCCTGGCCGAGAACGCCGCGCGCGATGAGGTCGGCGAAACGGACCAGCAGATAGAAGGCCATGATGCCGAGCATCACGCGGGCCATCGGATTGAGCATCGACACCTCGACCTGACGGCGGTAGGCCGACGCGGCGACGCAGGACTCGAAGAGCACGACGCCGTAGCCGAGGATGATCGCCGAGAGCAGGTAGATCAGCGGCTGCATCGGCGTCTGCCAGAGCGCATTGACCTGTCCACCCATGACCACCAGCATCGTCCCCAGCGAAGCCTGGTGCATCATCGGCAGGACGATGCCGAGGGCGATGAAGAAGAAGAGCAGCTTGCCCAGCTTGCGGCGCGCGTCGTGCAGACCCAGCTTTTCGAGGAATACCGGCGAGAACTCGATCCACATGACGATGATGTACAGCGTGATGCACGCGGCGACTTCGAACATCACTGAATTGACGTTGAAGTAGCCCGGCCAGAAGATGTGCCAGAAGTTCCACCAGCGGCCGAGGTCGAAGGTGATCGCCGCACCGGCCAGGGTGTAGCCGAAGAGGCTGCCGAGCAGGGCCGGGCGCACCAGCGGATGGTACTGGCCCTTGTTGAAGATGTAGACCAGCAAGGCGACCGAGAAGCCGCCGCAGGCCAGCGCCGACCCGATGAAGACGTCGACCACCACCCACGCGCCCCAGGAATAGCCATCGTTGAGGTTGGTGGTGGCGCCGAGGCCGAAGATCAGGCGCACCAGAATGATCGTCGCCATGACCGCGATCAGAACGCCGCAGACCAGGGTCGTGGCGTTGAACAGGCTGCCGCCGACCGGTGCCGGCCGGGCGTGTTGTTGACCGCTCATGACCACTCCCTCCCTGGTCCGGTCGTCGCTGCCGGCGAGTGGTGATCATCATCGTCGTCGTCATCTTCATCGTGATGGACGTTGCGCTTGGCGACGTAGGTCATTGCGCCGAGGACGGCAAAGGGCATCAGCAGGCCGCCGTAAAGCGTGTGCTGAATGGTCTCGGAAGTTGCCGCCGACGACTCGGGCGGCAGATTCGGCATGCCGACTTTTTCGAAGGGAACCGCCGAGAGCTTGAGCACCTGCGTACCGCCGTACTCGTGCTCGCCATAAACGTGCTGCTGGTAGGTGCCGACGTAGCCTTCGTAGCTTTGCTCCGGGCCGCCGTCGATGCTGCCGCGCGGGTAGCGGGTGAGGCTGCCGGCGGGAAGTGCCAGGCGGCGCCTGGCTTCGATCAACAGATCGCGGGTTCGGCCATGCAGGGTGGCGCCGGTCGGGCAGACTTCGGCGCAGGCCGAGAAGTGACCGTCGGCGATGCGATGCCGGCACAGTTCGCACTTGCCGATCTTCCCGGTTGGCGAGTCGTACTGGTACTTGGGAATTCCGAAGGGGCAGGCGACGACGCAGTAGCGGCAACCGACGCAGGCGTCGGGATCGTAGGCGACGACGCCGGTGACCGGATCCTTGGTCATCGCCGTCACCGGGCACGCCGAAACGCACGACGGGTCGGCGCAGTGCATGCACGAGGTCTTCATGAACGCGTAACCGTTGCTCTCGGCGTCCTTGGTGGTCATCGTCCCGTGGCGATACATCTTGATGATGTTGAAGGTGTGGCCGCTGGTATCGAGCGGCGTATCCCACAGCTTGTCCACCGTCGAAAACTCGGGCGGATTGTCGTTCGCCTGCTTGCACGCGGCGACACAGGCCTTGCAGCCAATGCACAGGGTCGCGTCGTAGAGCAGGCCAAGCGCCTCGGGCGGGCGGTGATGGGTGTCGCGCGCCGCCGCCGGCGTGCTCAGCGTGCCGATCGCTCCGCCGGCGACCGCCGTGCCGGCGGCGCCCAGGCATCCTTTCAGGAACTTGCGACGCGGGTTCTCGTCTCTAGCCGGTTCACGTGTCTCGGTACGCATCTCGGACCTCCGTTTTCTCGCCCTCCGCCCTCGCGCGTTGGGCTTCCTCTGCCTGGTGTGAAAGACCCAGGTTGCGCGCGACCATTGCCCCGGCCCCGGCGGCGGCTCCGGCGACGGCCGCCAGCAGCGATGCCGAGCCAAGCGTCGCGCCGACGCCTTGCTCTTCGACGATGCGCGGGTACTGTTGCGGTGGCTCGACGTTCTTTACTTTCGCGAGCATGTGAATCGGCTTGCTGAAACCGACGCCCTGTTCGGTACAGCCGATGCACGGATGGCCGCAGCCGACCGGCCAGGTGCCCGCCCCGGCGTCGCCAAAAAGTGCGGTCGGGCAGTTGGCGTAGGTTTCCGGCCCCTTGCAGCCGAGCTTGTAGAGGCAATAGCCCTTGCGGTGCCCCTCATCGCCGAATTGCATGGCAAAACGGCCGGCGTCGAAATGGGCGCGTCGCTCGCAGTTCTCATGGATCAGGCGCGAATAGGCGAACTTTGGCCGCCCCTGGTCGTCGAGCGGTGGCAAGGCGCCAAAGGTGAGGAAGTGAACCACCGTGGCCAGGAAGTTGTAGGGGTTGGGCGGGCAGCCGGGAATCGTCGCGACCGCTTTGCCGAGGACGTCGGCGACGCCGGAAGAACCGGTCGGGTTGGGGGCAGTCGAGGGCATGCCACCCCAGCTTGCGCAGGAGCCGATGGCGATCACCGCCGCGGCATCGGCGGCGCATTCCTTGGTCAGTTCAATCGCCGTCTGGCCGCCCACCTTGCAGTAGATGCCGCCGTCACGGGTCGGGATGGCGCCTTCGACGACCAGCAGGTAGGCACCCCTGTTCTCGGCCATGGCCGTTTTGCGCGCCTGCTCGACCTGATGGCCGGCGGCGGCAAAGAGCGTTTCGTGGTAGTCGAGCGAGATGACGTCGAGGATCAGCCGTTCCAGCGTCGGATGCTCGGCGCGCAGCAGCGATTCGGTGCACCCCGTACATTCCTGGAAGTGCAGCCAGATCACCGAAGGCCGCTTCTTGCTCGCCACCGCTTCGGCGACCGCCGCCTCGGCGCCGGGTGGCAGGCCGAGGCCGGCGGCGACGGTGGCGCAGAACTGCAGGAATTCGCGTCGCGGCATGCCGAGTCTCTTGCTCGCATTGGCGATCGTCGTCTCGTCCTCGAGCTGCAGCAGACGGGTGTTTGCCATTTTCCTCTCCCCTTGTCTCGCTATCTCGTTTTCGTCGCCCGACCGGTGCTCGGGAAGTCTCGCCGCGGCGCACCAGGAACGGCGCGTGTAGCCGAAGCATTTACACGGGAGGTGCTTACAAGAAGCGTGCCAGTCCGAAATCAGCCAATAAAGCAGCGACATGTGCTTGCGCGGCCGGTACGAGAAGGTAATGCGGCTTTACGCCCGTGTAGAGAAGTGGAAACCTTCTTTCCACTTTGATGGCCGCCCGCCTGGCCTTGATGGTCGCCTTGCGCTCGCGGTCGTCGCGGCCGACGGCGTTGCTCTTCGAGTGAGCGTTGCAGCGCGTTTCGATTCGCCCTACGATCGGCGCATGAAACGATCGCTCATGGCCAGCAGCGCCAGCGTCCCGGAGCAGCCGCCGCTCGCGCAGGCGCTGACCGCCCCCGACTGCCTGCCGGGGACAGGGTCGGCGTTCGCGGGCGTCGACGAGGCGGTGTGGATCGAGGTGATCCACAAGATGGACGACGTGTATAACGACCTTCTGCAATACGAGGTGGTCCTCGAACAGAAGAATGCCGCACTCGAGGATTCGCAGCAGTTCATCGAGAGCGTGCTGGCGTCGATGTCGGACATCCTCATCGTCTGTAATCGCCACGGTGCGATCGACGAGGTCAACGACTCGCTGCGCCGCTTCATCGGCCAGGACGAAGGCGAATTGCGTGGCCGGCCGCTGTGCGATCTTTTCGCCGACGAGGCGTCGCGGCAACGCGCCCGTGATTTCTTCTCGGCGGCGCGCCGGCAGCGGTACAGGACTGCGAGCTGCGGATCATGGGGCGAGATGGCAGCCCGCTGCCGGTCTCGCTGAACTGCACGCCGCGTCTGTCGGGAACCGGCAAGCTGCTTGGCATGGTGCTCACCGGCCGGCCGGTTGGCGAGCTGCGCCGCGCTTACCATGCCTTGCGGCAGGCGCATGAAGACCTCAAGCGCACGCAGCAGCAGCTCCTGCAAGCCGAGAAGATGGCTTCGCTCGGTCGTCTGGTCGCCGGTGTCGCGCACGAACTGAACAACCCGATCAGCTTCGTTCTCGGCAACGTACTGGCCATCCGGCGGTACACGGCGCGCCTGCAGACCTATCTGGAAGCGGTGCACAGCGCCCCCGGCGGGCGCGCCGGCAAACTGGACGAGCTGCGTCAGGAGCTGCGCATCGACCGCATCATGGACGACCTCAACCCCTTGCTCGACGGGATGAGCGAAGGCGCCGAGCGCACCCGCGACATCGTCGATGGACTGAAGCGCTTCTCGGCCATCGATCGCCGTGCCGATCAGCGTTTCAATCTGGCCGCCGTGGTCGACCGTGCGGTGCGCTGGGTGGCGCGCTCGGGCGTGCACGATTTCTCCGTCAAGGTCGATCTACCGGGCGACTTGCCGGTCATCGGCTCGTCCGGGCAGATGCAGCAGGTGCTGATGAACATCGTCCAGAACGCCTGCGACGCGACTGCCGGCTGCGCCGCGCCGACGCTCGAAATCAGCGCCGAGCAGCGCGACGGGATGATCGTCCTGCACTTCGCCGACAATGGCCCGGGAATTACGCAGGGCAACCTGGCGCGATTGTTCGACCCCTTCTTCACCACCAAGCCGGTCGGGCAGGGGACGGGTCTCGGGCTGTCGATCAGCTACGGGATCGTCGAACGGCACGGTGGACGCCTGGCGGCGACGAACCGGGCGCAGGGCGGCGCCCTTTTCGCCCTGACCCTGCCGCTGGCGCCGACCTAGATCGGGTCGCCGCCGCCGATCATCTCGTTCGGCCTGACCCAGCGGTCGAAGTCCTCGCCGCTGACCTGCCCCAGCGCCAATGCTGCCTCTCGTAGCGTACTGCCGTCATGGTGCGCGCGCTTGGCGATTTCCGCGGCGCGGTCGTAACCGATGTGCGGTGCCAGCGCGGTGACCAGCATCAGCGAGCGCTCGAGCAGCTCGCCGATGCGTTCGCGCCGGGCCTCGACGCCGCAAACGCAGTGCGCCTCGAAGCTGCTCATGCCATCGGCCAGCAAGCGCACACTCTGCAGAAAATTGTGGGCGATCAGCGGCTTGAAGACGTTCAGTTCGAAGTTGCCGGAGGCGCCGCCGATGCCGATCGCGACGTCGTTGCCCATCACCTGGCAACAGAGCATGGTCAGCGCCTCGCACTGCGTCGGGTTGACCTTGCCGGGCATGATCGAACTGCCCGGCTCGTTTTCCGGAATGCTGATCTCGCCGAGGCCACAGCGCGGCCCCGACGCCAGCCAGCGGATGTCGTTGGCGATTTTCATCAGCGCCACGGCCAGCGTTCTGAGCGCGCCGTGCGCGGCGACCAGGCCATCGTGTGCCGCCAGCGCCGCGAATTTGTTGTTCTCCTCGACAAACGGCAGGCCGCTTTCGCGAGCCAGTTCCTCGGCCACGCGAGCACCGAATCCCGGGGCAGTGTTGAGGCCGGTGCCGACTGCCGTGCCACCGATCGCCAGCGGGTACAGCGAGGGCAGGGCGTCGTCGATGACTGCTTCGGCGTGTTCGAGCTGGGCGACGTAGCCGGAGAACTCCTGGCCCAGGGTCAGTGGCGTCGCGTCCTGGAGGTGGGTGCGGCCGATCTTGACGATGTCCGAAAAGGCGGCCGACTTGGCCGCCAGCGTGGTGCGCAGCCTGGCCAGCGCCGGCAGCAGGGCGCGCGTGATGCCGAAAACGGCAGCGACATGCATGGCCGTCGGGAAGACATCGTTCGACGACTGTCCACGATTGACGTCGTCGTTGGCGTGCACGCAGCGCTTCTCGCCGCGTTCGCCGCCAAGGAGTTCCGAAGCACGGTTGGCGAGAACTTCGTTGATGTTCATGTTGCTCTGCGTACCAGAACCGGTCTGCCAGACGGACAGCGGGAACTCGGCTCGATGGCGGCCGAGCAGGACTTCCTCGGCGGCGGCGGCGATCGCCCTGGCCTTGTTTTCCGGGAGCAGACCGAGGTCACTGTTGACCCGCGCGCATGCCGCCTTGACGGCAGCCAGGGCGAGGACCAGTTCCTCGGGCATGCGCTCGCTGGAGATGTCGAAGTGTTCGAGCGAACGCTGCGTCTGCGCTCCCCAGAGGCGGTCGCTGGCGACCTCGATGCTGCCGAAGGAGTCCTGTTCCCAGCGCGTTGCGTTCATCGCCTGGGTCGCCGCTTGCGCTGGGAAGCTTCCGGGAACGAGCGCATGGGTATTCTCCTGACTGTGGGCAGAGTCAATCATAACTTTCTGGCATCGTTACGGCCAGCCGTGGTTGTCGACGAGCGCTTCCGCCCAAGCTGCCTGAACAATAAATGTTTAGTTGGCACTTACTAAAAAAAGCCGTGCAAAGCGGCAGGGAGCGTGCTATCGTTCGGTCATGCTTAATCGACTGGCACGTTACGAATTCAGCGAGCGACTCGCCGACCTGCTCGGCGAGTCGCGGCGCGACCTGCGCTTCCGGGTCACCCTGATGGTGACCGGTGGGCTGGTTGCCCCTGGCCCGCGCGGCCGCGGCTCGCCGCCGGCGACGCCGCAGTACGCGGCGCAACTGCTGATCGGCGCGATGGCCGCACCGCAGCAGGCGCAGACCGTCGAAGCCATCCGCTGCTATGCAGACCTGCAGCCGGCGGCGGTAGCGCCGGGAGGGAATACGCCGCGCGTCCTCTTCGGTCCGGCGCTGGCGACCGCCGACGGCGACGAGCAACCGGCGGCGGCGATTCGCCTGGACGGAATGCGTTTCGGTGAGGCGCTCGCCCAACTCCTGGAGCTGGCCTGCGCCGAGGAGACACGCCCGATCGTCGCCGGCGAACTCTTCGGCGTGTGGATCAATCGTGGCTGTCCGGTTGCCTCGCTGCAATTCAGCGCCTGGTGGCAGGGCCGTCGCGCCGTCTTCAGTCACACCTATGGCCTGGCCCCGGGCGCCGCTCCCCCGGCCTGGCTTGACCCTCAACGTGGTGGATTGGTCGATCCCGGTCTGTTCCACAGCGTTTTTCTGCCGGTCCGCAAGTTGATCGAGATCGGTTCGCTTACCACCTTGTCCGATGACAGGAGGAATCCAATGCTGAACAAACTGGGCCACAAGATGGCCGCCATTGCCAATATGGCAAAACTCGCCGCCAAGACACCGCACGGCAGTCGCTGGGAGAAGCTTCTTTCGACGCTGGCGTCGGTGAAAGCCTGGTCCGACCAGGTCGACACGCAGGAAAGCCGTTTGCGCGAAGTCAGCGCTTTCGGCAGCAATCCCGGCGAACTGACGATGTATACCTATCTCCCCGCGAGCCTGCCGGCGAACGCGCCGCTGGTCGTCGTCCTGCATGGCTGCACACAAAGTGCAGCCTCGTACAACAAGGGCAGCGGCTGGTCGACGGTCGCCGACCGGCACGGCTTCGCTCTTCTCTTTCCGCAGCAGCAATGGAACAACAATCCGCTGCGCTGCTTCAACTGGTTCCGGCCCGAAGACAACGAACGCGAACGCGGTGAGGCGCAGTCGATCGCGCAGATGGTGGACAGGATGGTCGCCGAGTACGGCATCGATCGGCGCCGGGTCTTCGTTACCGGAACGTCCTCCGGTGGGGCGATGACCAGCGTGATGCTGGCCAGCTATCCGGAGGTCTTTGCCGCTGGCGCGGTCATCGCCGGGGTTCCCTATCGTACGGCCAAGGGCTTGCAGGAAGGGCTGGAGAGCATCTTCCAGGGGCGTTCGCGTTCGGGCCCGGAATGGGGAGCGCTGGTGCGCGCCGCGTCCCCCCATCAGGGGCCGTGGCCGAGGTTGTCAGTGTGGCACGGTGACGCCGACACCGCGGTGAAGCCGGTCAATGCCGAAGAGCTGATCAAGCAGTGGGCCGATGTGCACGGACTGGATTCCAGGCCGAGCGTCGAAATGCGCGTCGATGGCTATCCGCGCCGCGTTTGGCAGGGCGCCGACGGCGAGGAGTTGATCGAGTCCTACACGATTACCGGCATGTCACACGGCGCAGCCCTCGACCCCGGCCCGGAACCGCACCAGTGCGGCACCGCGGCACCGTTCTTCAACGCAGTCGGCATTTCGTCGACACACCGCATCGCCGAATTCTGGGGCCTGCTCGCCGAGCGCCCGGCGGACGCCAGAGCGCCTGCGGCGGAGGCGGCCGCCGACGCGCAAAGTCGGGCGGGCAGCCCTGCGCAAGCGGCAGATGGGACGACTGGCGCAGCGGGTCCAGAACCCCATTCCGCTGGCTCGGCCAGCCCGGGTGACCGTGGCGAGCCGCTGCTGCGCAAAGAGCCCGCCCGGGAGGCAGGGAACGAGCACGCCGAAGCGGCGGACGGAGCGCAGGCTGCGGGCAGGCAGTCAATGGGTCTCGACGTGCATGGCATCATTTCGGCCTCGCTGCAGGCGGCGGGGCTGCTCAAGCCCGGCAGCCGGCCGCGCAGTTCGGCGCCACTGGGCATCGACGTTCCGGGGATCATTTCGACCGCCCTGGAAGCGGCGGGCGTACTCAAGGGTGGGGCGCAGCGCTCGAGTCCCTTCCACGCCGGTCGGTTCAGCCCGGAAACCCTGCGCAGCGCTGGCTGGGAAGGCGCCGGCTGGGATCTGCTGCACGACGATCCGCGCGCATTTCGCGGCGGCTCGATGCTCTACGGACACGCTTCGTCGGGCGATTCGGGCGCGGTTGGCGCGCGCGCGCAATCGATCTCGCGGCGCGTCACCCTCGGTCCGCGGCCGGAGCTTAGCTACGTGCGGCGGCTCGATCTCAGCGCGGCCGTCAACGACTACACCAGCGCCAGCTTTCGGGTTCTCGTCGATGGCATCGTCGTCGATGAAGTCACGGCGATCGGCATGGTGCACCAGGAGAACGAATGGCTGCGGCAGTCAGCGGTCGATCTGGCGCGCTTCGCCAATAGACAGGTGACTCTGACGCTTGAAGTGGCGGCCTATGCGAACATTTACAGGACGGTTTACGCCAAGGCCTGGGTCGATCAGGTGACGATCAGCAACGCCGTCGAAGCTGCCGCGCACTGCTGATTTCGCGGCGCAATTTCCGGGCAGCCGCAGCCGCTGCCCGGGGGATGCAGAGAGATCAGGCGCTCAGCGGTTGGTGAAAGCCGCTTTGCGTTTCTCGACGAAGGCGGTCATGCCTTCTTTCTGATCGTCGAGGGCGAATGCCGAGTGGAAAGCACGCCTTTCGAAGAGCAGGCCCTCGTTGAGCGAGCTCTCATACGAGCGATTGATACACTCCTTGATCATCATCACCACCGGTAGCGAGAATCCGGCGATGCGGGTGGCGGTCGACATCGCCTCGTCGAGCAGCCTGTCGGCCGGCACGACGCGCGAAACCAGACCCGAGCGCTCGGCTTCCTCGGCGTCGATATTGCGCGAGGCGAGGCACATTTCCATCGCCTTGGCCTTGGAAATGGCGCGAGGCAGACGCTGTGTGCCACCGGCACCGGGAAGAATGCCCAGACGGACTTCCGGTTGGCCAAACTGTGCCGTGTCGGCGGCGAGAATGATGTCGCACATCATCGCCAGTTCGCAGCCGCCACCCAGGGCGTAGCCGGCGACCGCCGCGATCACCGGTTTGCGGCAGTTCTTGACGCCTTCCCAGTTGCGGCTGATGAAGTCGCCCTTGTAGGCCTCCATGTAGGTCAGCGACTGCATGACCGTGATGTCGGCGCCGGCTGCGAAAGCCTTGTCCGAACCGGTGATGACGATCGCACCGATATTCTCGTCGGCTTCATAGGTGGCCAGCGCGCTGCCCAGTTCGTCCATCAGGTCATCGTTGAGGGCGTTCAGCTGCTTCGGACGATTGAGGGTGATCAGGCCGACTTTTCCACGGACTTCGGCGATGATGTTGACGTAGCTCATAAAGGAAATCTCCAGATTCAAAATGAAAGGTATTCGAGTATCCACGATGAGGTGGGCACTCCTGTTGCTGCGATTGGCGGGTGTCTGGCGCTTGGCGCGACCGCTATCATGAACGATTTGTGCCGCCGTCGCTTGCTTTGACGGTGCGCAACGCCAGTCCACAAACAACGCGGCCGACCTGGACGATTCTCGTCGGGCCGGCCGCGTGACTTGCAGAGGGTCAGAAGGCAATCGTCAGTTGCACGCTGCCGTCGTTTCCCGGGAGTCGTCCCGTGTTCAGGCCGAGATGTCCATCTGGAACTTCACCGGGCCGCGGGCGGCCTTGCCATTGGCGTCGGTGAACTCGCCGGTAACCGGCGCTTTCTTGCCGTAGGGGCTGGTCAGGATGGCGACGTGACCGCCGAAGAAAGCGACCGATTCAAGACCCTCCCAACCTTCGAGGTGCTTGTTGCCGGCGGTGGCGCAAGCCGGCGTGACCAGGTCGTCCTTGATCGCGTAGTTCTGGTACCACGGCACATTCAGGTCGATCAGGTGCTTGATGTTGAGCGCCTGGTCGAAGAGCTTCACGGGCAGCGTGCCATCTTCCGAAATCGCATCCTGGAAGGTGTGCGAGCTCATGTTGGCGATGGCCAGAGGCAGGTGAACGCGTTCCTTGAGCAGCCAGCGGAAGAGCGCGGCGGGGGTCTTGCCCGGGTTCATGCCGGTGGCGCGTTGCAGCGAAGCCTGGTCGAGCACCTTGACCAGCGGCGTTTCGCGGTCGATGGCCACGAAGCGCATGCCGAGGCTGAGCAGGTAGCCGTTGGCAACCTTGTTGCCACTCGGCAGCGTGGTGGTGACAAAGTCATGGTGCATCTGGGGCATGCCGCTGATGGCATCGCTGTAGGTCCCGTCAACCGGCGTCACGTTGGTGATCAGGGCGTCGCAGACATCGGTCAGCTTGCCCGAGAGGATGTTCATCATGCAGATGTAGCCACCCTGGCAGGTGCCGTTCAACGTCACTTTCTTGCCGTCGTTGAGCTCCATGACCTTGGCGCAGAGCTCACGCGTCTGCTCGCAGTCCTGCTCCGGGGTCATCGTCTGCACCTTCTCGGTGGTCATGATGTCCTTGACGACGCGGACGTAGGTCGGAATCCCCTCGTTGGCGAACGAGTGGCTGTAGCTCTTGTTCTCGAAAGGCAGGAAGGCCAGGATATGCACGCCGAGCATGTACGGCGGGACGAGAACGACAGGCTTCAGGTCCTTGCGGACCTCGACGCCTTCCTTGATCGGCAGCACCTGGTAAAGCTCGAAGGCGTCCGTTTCGGCCACCAGCTTGTAGTCCTTGGTGTTGAAATGGAAGCCGAACTCGTCGCCGATGGCTTCGATCTGTTCGTTGAAATTGGAGACCGCTTCCATGATTTCGGCTTCGCGGCGCATGTAACTGCCGAGCTTCTCACCGTCGGACTTGAGGATCGTGTTCAAGTAGGCGCGGGTACCTTCCTCGATCTGGTCGAAGGCATAGTCGGCCATCTTGTCCTGCATGCCGGCGGCTCCCTTGCGCGCCAGGCCGACGCTATGCTCCATGATCTCGAAGGTCTCCAGCATGCTCATCGGGTTGTCGCGGGCGGCGGTCATGGCGATGTGCGCGGCAATGAACATATTGTCGTTGAACTCGCCGACTTCGCGGTTCGAAGCGCGCATCATGGCCAGCATGTATCTCCACCAACTCGTGGTGAAATCCGGCATTTCCCGTAGCAGTGAATACATATCTTTACCTCCAACAAACAAAGTGAATCAAAACGGGCCGGCCCCCTGGAGGGCGACCCACGAGTAACTGGCCTTGCCGGCAGCCCGGATGTGGGCGGCGCGACAGACGAAAGCGCGCTGATGTTCTTTCTTGCCAAACCGGAACGACGCGCGGTGTATCCCGTTCGCGGCGGTCCTGGCCGCTGTGAAATGGTGCGGAAAGACCACCAAAACGATCGTCATTCCGCACCGCACAATTCATTCTACTCCTCTGGGCTGGAATTGTTCACCCCTCCCATGCTTATGGCCAAGATTATTCGATCGATGGCAAGAAAGGCCAAAATACGAGCGTTCCAGCCCCCATAGCGCCGCCGAGGCGGCCTTGTCAAAGGGCGACTTGGCAGCGGAAGTGGCGCCACAGGCGTCTCCGCCGCTGCACTCTCCGACGTTGTATAGTATGGGTATGTTGCGCTGCGATGCGGATGGTTGCTGCCGTGCTCGCAGCCACGCTGCTTACGTGCTGGCGCAGCCCGGGTCTTGCCGCCGCACGAGGCGGATGGTGCTCGCCGCGGGCGAGCGGCGAAGTCAGTTCAACGGGTGGGCTTGGCGTGCCGGGCCACGCACCCCCGGTCTCGTCAAAGGGAGGAAACATGCTGCAACTAGCGACGCTCATCAAACACCATGCGCAGTTTCGACCGGATCAGGTCGCTGTCGTTTTCGAGCAGGATCGGCTCACCTGGCGCGAATTCGAGGCACGCGTCAGCCAATGCGCCCGCGTTCTGACCTGGCTCGGCGTGCGCAAGGGCGATCGCGTGGCGACGGTCCTCGCGAACTGCCGGGAACTGCTCGAGGTTTACTGGGCGGTGCCGTCGATCGGCGCCGTACTGGTGCCGCTCAGTCCCTTGCTGATGCCTTCGGGCCTGACGAGTCTGCTGCGCGACTCGGGCGCCAACTGCCTGGTCACGCAGCGCTCGATGGCGCCGATGATCGATCAGGTGCGCGCCGAACTGCCTGAGCTTGCCGCCGATCACGTGCTGATGGTCGACGGTCCGGCGGGCGATTACCCCGACTATGGGTCGCTGTTCAAGACCTGTGCGGACGGTGCCAGCGAGCCGGTACGGGTGGGCTCCGACGATATTTTCAACATCATGTACACCAGCGGCACGACCGGCCTGCCGAAAGGGATCATCCACAGCCATTTCGTGCGCGCGATGTACGGCACGCTGTTTGCGTCCGCCTGGCGGATGAGCGCGGAGTCGGTGGTCCTGCACACCGGTGCGATCGTCTTCAACGGCGCTTTCGTGACCCTGATGCCGTGCTTCTACCTTGGCGCGCGCTACCTCCTGCAGCGACAGTTCGACGCCGAAGAGGCGATCGAAATCATCGCCCGCGAGCGCGTCACGCACACCATGATGGTGCCGGCGCAGATCATCGCCATCCTCAATGCGCCGAATTTCTCGCCCGAGAAGCTGGCCTCGCTGGAAATGATTCTCTCGCTCGGTGCGCCGCTGTACCAGGAGTACAAGGACCTTCTCAATCGCCTGCTCCCCGACCGCTTCTACGAACTGTACGGCCTCACGGAAGGATTCTGGACCATCCTCGACAAGACGCAGTCGCTGCGCAAGGCGGGTTCGGTCGGCGCGCCGCCCGTTTTCTACGAAATGCGCATCGTCCGCGAAGACGGCAGTGACGCGCCAGCCGGAGAAGTCGGCGAGATCGTCGGTCGCGGACCCTCGCTGATGGGCGGCTACTACGGTCGCCCCGACCTCACTGAGCAGACGATTCGCGACGGCTGGCTGTTCACCGGAGACCTCGGCTATACCGACGGCGAGGGCTACCTCTATCTGGTCGACCGCAAGAAGGACATGATCGACAGCGGCGGCGTCAAGGTCTACCCGAAGGACGTCGAAGAGGTCGCTGCCCGTCACCCGGCGGTCAGGGAGGTCGCCGTATTCGGGGTGGCGCACGAAAAGTGGGGCGAGACACCGGTGGCCGCCGTCGTCCTCAATGCCGGCGCGTCGATCACCGCCGGCGAACTGCGCGACTGGATCAACGAACGCGTCGGCGCCCGCTACCAGCGCCTGCACGCCCTGCAGATCATGGACGACTTCCCGCGCAACGCCGCCGGCAAGACGCTGAAGCGGAAATGCGCGACGCCTATCAGGTGG
>Ga0078784_16_pt32 | contig 16697 bp, 13 predicted proteins | sample CanAccphospTypeI_FD_67364 | JGI IMG/M metagenome (GOLD analysis project Ga0078784, IMG submission 67364) | Unknown Accumulibacter genome from EPBR bioreactor metagenome | reverse complement strand
ATTTCAGGCCGCGGTACGGTGGTTACCGGTCGCGTCGAGCGCGGCATTGTCAAGGTGGGCGAGGAAGTCGAGATTGTCGGTATCAAGCCGACCGTGAAGACCATCTGCACCGGTGTCGAGATGTTCCGCAAGCTGCTCGACCAGGGTCAGGCGGGTGACAACGTCGGCGTTCTGCTGCGCGGCGTCAAGCGTGAAGACGTCGAGCGTGGTCAGGTGCTGGCCAAGCCGGGTTCGATCAAGCCGCACACCCACTTTTCCGGTGAGGTGTATGTGCTGTCGAAAGAAGAGGGCGGTCGTCACACGCCGTTCTTCAACAACTACCGGCCGCAGTTCTACTTCCGCACGACGGACGTTACCGGCGCCATCTCGATGCCTGAAGGCGTTGAAATGGTCATGCCGGGTGACAACATCCAGATGACGGTCAAGCTGATCGCGCCGATCGCCATGGAGGAAGGTCTGCGCTTCGCCATTCGCGAAGGCGGCCGTACCGTCGGCGCCGGCGTCGTGGCGAAGATCATCGAGTAGGTTCAGTAAAGACAAGGGGTTGCTCCATCGCGGGGCGCCCCCGGTCTCTGCCGCAGGGGCATAGCTCAACTGGCAGAGCGTCGGTCTCCAAAACCGAAGGTTGGGGGTTCGATTCCCTCTGCCCCTGCCAACCAGTAATCAAAGAAGTAAACAAAGCGGACCACATGGCCGATAAGTTAAAGTTTGCGTTGGCGGTATTGCTGCTCGTCGCCGGCATCGCTGGCTTCTACCTGCTCGTCGAGCAGGCGATGATCCTGCGTGTCCTTGCCGTCTTGGCCGGGGCGGCGCTGGCTGTCGTCGTCGCCTGGCAGACCGAGCCCGGGCGTCAGTTTTTTGGTTTTGCCAAGGATGCCACCACCGAGGCGAAAAAGGTGGTCTGGCCGTCGCGCAAAGAAACCATCCAGACCACTGGTCTGGTGTTCGCGTTTGTGGTGGTGATGGCGGTCTTTCTCTGGTTGACCGACAAGGGCCTCGAGTGGGTTCTCTACGACCTGGTTCTTGGCTGGAGGCAATCATGAGCATGCGCTGGTACGTTGTACACGCCTATTCCGGCTTCGAGAAGAGTGTGCAGCGCGCACTCCTCGAACGCATCCAGCGACAGGCGATGGAGCATTCCTTTGGCCGGATTCTGGTGCCGGTCGAGGAGGTGGTTGAGCTCAAGATGGGTCAGAAGAGCATTTCCGAGCGAAAGTTCTTCCCCGGCTACGTGCTGGTGGAAATGGAAATGAACGACGATTCCTGGCACCTCGTCAAGAGCACGCCAAAGGTCACCGGTTTCGTCGGTGGAACGGCCAACAAGCCGACGCCGATCTCCGAAAAGGAGGTCGACAAGATCATGCAGCAAATCCAGGAAGGCGTTGAAAAGCCGCGCCCCAAAGTGCTTTTCGAGCCAGGCGAAGTTGTCCGCGTCAAGGACGGTCCTTTTACCGATTTTCACGGCGCGGTCGAGCAGGTGAATTACGAGAAGAACCGTCTTCGCGTCTCGGTGACCATCTTCGGCCGTCCGACGCCGGTCGAACTCGAGTTCGCTCAAGTCGAGAAAGCCTGATCCTGCAGTTGAGTCGCGGTGCGTGAGTTTCCTGGCGCGCCGCAGTAGTGCGGCTCCCGGGCCGCCTTTGTCGTTTGGGGAGCGCTGTCACGAGCGCGTTTGAACCCGTCTAAAGGAGATTCCTACCGTGGCAAAAAAAATCACTGGCTACATCAAACTGCAGGTGCCTGCGGGTAAGGCGAATCCATCGCCTCCCATTGGACCGGCGCTTGGACAACGCGGCCTGAATATCATGGAGTTCTGCAAGGCGTTCAATGCCCAGACGCAGGGCGTGGAGCCGGGCCTGCCGATTCCGGTGGTGATCACCGCCTTCGCCGACAAGAGCTTCACCTTCATCATGAAGACGCCGCCGGCAACCATCCTGATCAAGAAGGCCATTGGCCTGCAGAAGGGTAGTCCAAAGCCATTGACCAACAAGGTTGGCACGCTGACCCGCGCACAATGCGAGGCCATTGCCACGCAGAAAATGCCCGACCTGACGGCGGCCGACATGGATGCAGCAGTTCGCACGATCGCCGGCAGTGCCCGAGCGATGGGCGTCACGGTGGAGGGTGTTTGAGATGGCGAAGTTGAGCAAGCGTCAAAAAGCGGTCAAGGGCAAGGTCGATCGCACGGCCAGCCTGGCGGTTGGCGAAGCGCTGAAGCTGGCCAAGGAGTTTGCCACAGCCAAATTCGACGAATCGATCGATGTTGCCGTAGGTCTTGGGGTCGATCCTCGCAAGTCTGACCAGATCGTCCGCGGCTCGGTCGTTTTGCCCGCCGGTACCGGCAAGACGATCCGGGTTGCCGTCTTCGCGCAGGGTGACAAGGCGGCGGCGGCCCTCGAAGCCGGTGCCGACATCGTCGGTTTTGAAGACCTGGCCGCAGAGATCAAGTCCGGAGTGATGAACTTCGACCGCGTGATTGCCACGCCCGACGCGATGCGCGTCGTTGGCCAACTGGGTCAGATCCTGGGGCCGCGCGGGCTGATGCCAAACCCCAAGGTCGGCACGGTGACCATGGACGTGGCGACGGCGGTCAGGAACGCCAAGGCCGGGCAGGTTCAGTATCGCACCGACAAGGCCGGCATCATCCACAGCACGATCGGGCGCGCGTCGTTTGACGCGGACAAATTGCTGCTCAACCTCAAGGCGCTGGTCGATGCGCTGATCAAGGCCAAGCCGGCAACCTCCAAAGGGCAGTATCTGCTGCGCATTGCCGTCTCCAGCACCATGGGACCGGGTATTCGCGTCGATGCTACGACGCTGTAGAGAATCGAAACAAGCGATATAGAGAGCCGGCGTACGTCGTTTCGTGACGTGCTCCGGCCAGGAACTTTGTTGGGCCGTTTGCGGTGCCGTGCTGGCGCCGTCGATGGATCGTCAAAGACCGCAGGTGCCGAGGGCTTTTCGCCGGAAGCTTAAGTGTGCAAGCAGCCTGCAGAGATGGTGTGCCCAGAAAAGGAATTCGCAGCGACCCGCCAAGGCCGTCGTTGCCACCCCTGATCCAAGGTCGCCGTGGGTGCGGCGCAGGCTGATTGAGGCGCCGTTTGTTGACTTGAAGGGAGGAAGGGCCTGTGGGTCTTAATCTTGATGAAAAGAAAGCCGTCGTGGCCGAGGTGTCGGCCAAGGTGGCTGGTGCACAGACGATAGTCGTCGCCGAGTACAGCGGTTTGCAGGTGGCTCACCTGACGCGCTTGCGGGCGCAGGCGCGTGCTGCCGGTGTTTATCTGCGCGTACTGAAAAACACCTTGGTGCGTCGGGCGGTGCAGGGTAGTGCTTTTGCCGAGTTGTCCGGGCAATTGACCGGGCCGCTGATTTACAGCATCTCGGAGGATCCGGTAGCGGCGGCCAAAGTGCTGCATGACTTCGCGAAGACTAACGACAAACTGGTCGTGAAGGCTGGCAGCTACGCGGGTGAGCTTCTCGACGTCGCTGGCGTACAGAGGCTAGCCGCGATTCCGAGTCGCGAGGAACTGCTCGCCCAGTTGCTGGGCATGATGCAGGCGCCGGTGACCGGGTTTGCCTGTGCGCTCGCTGCCTTGGCTAAACAACGTGAAGATGCGGTTGCCTGACCGCGCTGGCAGCTTTTACAAGTATTCAGATTTAGGAGTTTATTGATTATGGCGATTAGCAAAGAAGACATCCTCGAAGCCGTTGGCACGATGACGGTGATGGACCTGAACGACCTGGTCAAGGCGTTCGAAGAGAAGTTTGGCGTCTCGGCCGCTTCCATGGCGGTTGCTGCGCCTGGGGCAGCCGCAGCGGTGGTTGAAGAGCAGACCGAGTTTACGGTCATGCTGATGGCCAGCGGCGAGAAGAAGGTCGAGACGATCAAGGTCGTCCGTGCAGCGACCGGCCTGGGCCTGAAAGAGGCCAAGGACCTCGTTGATGGCGCGCCGAAGGCGATCAAGGAAGGCGTTTCCAAAGCCGACGCCGACGCTCTCAGGAAGCTTCTTGAGGATGCGGGGGCCAAGGTCGAGGTCAAGTAATTTCGACCCGGTGCCTGGGCTGGCAGCTTTTCGGCTGTCAGCCCTTTTGTGCTTTTCTGGAAACGGCTTTGCGCCGCGGGCGCAGGGCTGTGCAGCGTGCAAACGCAATGCCGAGTAGCGACAGAGAAATGAGTGCCCGAGTACTCGTTGTGCTGCTAGTCGTATTGCTTTTGTCCGTTGCGGACTGGCGGGTCTTGCGACTCTCGCCGGTGCGCGCTAGAGGTTTTGCCGTCTGAGTTCGGAGCGACCATGAACTACTCCTACACCGAGAAAAAGCGTATCCGCAAGAGCTTCGCCAAGCGCGCCAGCGTGCTTGAAGTGCCGTACTTGCTGGCTACCCAGTTGGAGTCATTTTCTGCTTTCCTGCAGAAGACGACGCCCGTAGCGCAACGCAAGAATCAGGGTTTGCAGGCTGCGTTTTCCTCTATTTTTCCAATCGTCAGCCATAGTGGCAATGCGCGCCTGGAGTTCGTCAGCTTTGCGCTTTCGGAGCCGGCTTTCGACGTCAAGGAATGCCACCAGCGCGGTCTGACCTTTGCCTCGGCCCTGCGCGCAAAGGTGCGCCTGGTCATCCTCGATCGCGAGACTCCCGATACGATCAAGGAAGTGAAGGAGCAGGAAGTCTACATGGGCGAAATACCCTTGATGACAACCACCGGCTCCTTCGTCATCAACGGTACCGAGCGGGTCATCGTCTCGCAGCTTCACCGCTCGCCCGGGGTGTTCTTCGAGCATGACCGCGGCAAGACCCATAGTTCCGGGAAACTGCTCTTTTCGGCGCGGGTGATTCCCTACCGCGGCTCATGGCTGGACTTCGAGTTCGATCCCAAGGATCTGCTCTTCTTCCGCGTCGACCGACGTCGCAAGATGCCGGTTACGACCTTGCTGAAGGCCATCGGACTGACGCCGCAGATGATACTGCGCGAGTTCTTCGACTTTGACACCTTCATTCTCGGCAAGAGCGTGATTGAATTCGCGCTGGTTCCCGAGCGCTTGCGCGGCGAAGTGGCACGCTTCGACTTCAACGATTCCTCCGGGGCGCTGATCATCGCCAAGGACAAGCGCATCACGGCCAAGCACATCCGCGAACTCGACGCCGCCGGAATCAAGCAGGTCGCCGTTCCGGACGACTTCCTCATCGGACGGGTTGTCGCCGAGGACGTCATCGACCAGAGCAGTGGCGAGATTCTCGCCACTGCCAACGACGAGATTACCGAGTCGCTGCTGGCGAAGCTCGTCGAATCCGGTATCGAGTCGCTGCACACCCTGTATATCAACGACCTCGACCGCGGTGGTTTCATCTCGCAGACCCTGCGCGCAGACGATACGATATCCAGGCAGGCAGCACGCGTCGCCATCTACCGCATGATGCGCCCTGGCGAGCCGCCCACGGAAGAAGCGGTTGAGATTCTGTTCAACGGTCTGTTCTACTCGGACGACCGTTACGATCTTTCCGCCGTTGGGCGCATGAAGTTCAACCGGCGTGTGGCCCGCAAGGACGTCGTCGAATACAAGATCATGCTCAAGCATGTGCCTTCCAAGCGTGAAGCTATCGTCAATCTGCTCACTGAGGCCCTGGGTGCAGCGGCGCCAGGGATCGAGCTTCTCGGCGAGTTGAACCACGGGGCGCGGGCGATCGCCGAAAACATGACCGAAACGGCGGCGCTGGCCTTGTTCGAGCAGCTCAAAGCTGCCGGTGCCAGCGGTGAAGTGCGCGAGCAATTGACCTTGTCGCCGCGCGATATCGTCGAAGTGATCAAGTTGCTGGTCGAGTTGCGCAATGGTCGTGGCGAAGTCGACGACATCGACCATCTGGGTAATCGCCGTGTTCGCTCGGTCGGCGAGTTGGCCGAGAACCAATTCCGGGCCGGCCTGGTACGCGTCGAGCGTGCCGTCAAGGAACGCCTGTCGCAGGCTGAGTCGGACAACCTGATGCCACACGATCTGATCAACGCCAAGCCGATCAGCGCCGCGGTCAGGGAGTTCTTCGGTTCCAGCCAACTGTCGCAGTTCATGGATCAGACCAACCCGCTCTCCGAGATCACCCACAAGCGCCGCGTTTCGGCCCTTGGCCCGGGTGGCCTGACGCGCGAGCGTGCGGGCTTCGAAGTGCGCGACGTGCATCCCACGCACTACGGTCGGGTCTGTCCGATCGAAACACCGGAAGGCCCGAACATCGGTCTGATCAACTCGCTGGCGCTCTATGCCCGGACCAACGAGTACGGCTTTCTTGAGACGCCGTACCGCACGGTGGTCGACGGCAAGGTGACCAATCAGATCGAGTACCTCTCGGCGATCGAAGAGGGCGCGTACATCATTGCCCAGGCCAACTCCGAGCTTGGCGAGGCTGGCGTGCTTACCGACGAACTGGTGACTTGTCGCGAGAAAGGCGAAACGATTCTCGCCGAGCCGGCGCGTGTGCAGTACATGGACGTCGCGCCGAGCCAGATCGTTTCGGTCGCTGCTTCGCTGATTCCCTTCCTTGAACACGACGACGCCAACCGCGCGTTGATGGGCGCCAACATGCAACGGCAGGCGGTTCCCTGCCTGCGACCGGAAAAGCCGCTGGTCGGTACCGGCATCGAGCGCACGGTGGCGGTGGACTCGGGAACCGCAGTGCAGGCCCTGCGCGGTGGGGTGGTCGACTACGTCGACGCCTCGCGGGTCGTGGTGCGCGTCAACGACAACGAGACCGGGCCCGGCGAAGTGGGCGTCGATATCTACAACCTGGTGAAATACATCCGTTCCAACCAGAACACCAACATCAACCAGCGGCCGCTGGTGCGCGTCGGAGATGTGATCGCCAGGGGTGACGTGGTCGCCGATGGGGCGTCGACCGACAAGGGCGAGCTGGCGCTTGGCCAGAACATGCTGGTCGCGTTCATGCCGTGGAACGGCTATAACTTCGAGGATTCGATCCTGATCTCGGAGCGGGTGGTTGCCGAGGACCGTTTCACTTCGATCCACATCGAGGAGCTGACGGTCGTTGCGCGCGACACCAAGCTGGGTCCCGAGGAAATCACCCGCGATATTGCGTCGCTCGGCGAGTCGCAACTGGCGCGCCTCGACGAATCGGGGATTGTCTACATCGGTGCCGAGGTCGAAGCCGGCGACGTGCTGGTCGGCAAGGTGACGCCGAAAGGCGAGACCCAGCTGACCCCGGAAGAGAAGCTGCTGCGCGCGATCTTTGGTGAAAAAGCGTCCGACGTGAAAGACACGTCGCTGCGCGTGCAGTCGGGAATTGCCGGCACGGTCATCGATGTGCAGGTGTTTACCCGCGAGGGAATCGAGCGTGACCGGCGTGCGCAGTCGATCATTGACGACCATCTGCGCAGCTACAAGCTGGACCTTGCCGACCAGCTGCGCATTGTCGAACGCGACGCATTTGCCCGGGTCGAGCGGATGATCGTTGGCAAGCCTGCCAATGGCGGTCCGAAGCGGCTGGCCAAGGGATCGGCGGTGACTCAGGAGTACCTGGACGGTATCGAGCCCCATCACTGGTTCGACATCCGCATGGCTGACGACGAAGTCGCACATCAGCTGGAGTCGCTCCGTGATGGCCTCGAGCAGACGCGCAAGGGCTTCGACGTCGCCTTCGAAGAAAAGCGCAAGAAGCTCACCCAGGGCGACGAATTGCCGCCGGGTGTGCAGAAAATGGTCAAGGTGTACGTCGCCGTCAAGCGTCGCCTGCAGGCGGGCGACAAGATGGCCGGCCGGCACGGCAACAAGGGCGTCGTTTCCCGCATCGTTCCCGTCGAAGACATGCCCTACATGGCCGACGGTCACCCGGTCGATATCGTCCTCAACCCGCTTGGCGTTCCGTCGCGGATGAACGTTGGACAGATTCTCGAGGTCCACCTCGGGCTGGCCGCCAAAGGCCTGGGTTTCCGAATTGGCGAAATGCTGCGTCGCCAGGCGACGGCAACGGAGGTGCGCGGCTTCCTTGATCAGATCTACAACAGTACCGGCAAATCAGAGGACATCGATCAGCTGAGCGACGGTGAGGTTCTGGAAATGGCCGGCAACCTCGAGGCGGGCGTGCCGTTTGCGACGCCGGTTTTCGACGGCGCCAAGGAATCCGAGATCAAGGGCATGCTGGCGTTGGCCGGGATGCCGGAGTCCGGGCAAATGACCTTGTACGATGGTCGCACTGGCGAGCGCTTCGAGCGTCAGGTGACGGTCGGCTACATGCACGTATTGAAGCTGCACCACCTGGTTGATGACAAGATGCACGCGCGTTCGACGGGCCCGTACTCGCTGGTTACCCAGCAACCACTGGGCGGAAAGGCCCAGTTCGGTGGCCAGCGCTTCGGAGAAATGGAAGTGTGGGCCCTTGAAGCCTACGGTGCCTCGTACGTGCTGCAGGAAATGCTGACCGTCAAGTCCGACGATGTGAATGGCCGGACCAAGGTGTACGAGAACATCGTCAAGGGTGACCACAAGATCGAGGCCGGGATGCCCGAATCCTTCAACGTCCTGGTCAAGGAAATCCGTTCGTTGGCGATTGACATCGATCTCGAACGTTTCTGATTGTTTGCCGAGGGGTGAGCGTCGCGGTCGGTTTGCCGACCGTTGCGCTCCCGGCCCCTGACACCCCACTCCTCACTGGAGCAAAAGATGAAAGCACTGCTTGATTTGTTTAGGCAGGTGACGCAGGAAGAGCAGTTCGATGCGATCACCATTGGTCTCGCCTCGCCGGACAAGATCCGCTCCTGGTCCTACGGCGAAGTGAAGAAACCAGAGACGATCAACTATCGTACCTTCAAGCCGGAGCGTGATGGCCTGTTCTGCGCCAAGATCTTCGGCCCGATCAAGGACTACGAGTGCCTTTGCGGCAAGTACAAGCGGCTCAAGCATCGTGGCGTGATCTGCGAGAAGTGCGGTGTCGAGGTCACGCTGGCCAAGGTTCGCCGTGAGCGCATGGCACACATCGACCTGGCCAGCCCGGTTGCCCATATCTGGTTCCTGAAGAGCCTGCCCAGCCGTCTGGGCATGGTTCTTGACATGACCCTGCGTGACATCGAGCGCGTGCTCTACTTCGAGGCCTTCGTGGTCTACGATCCGGGCATGACGCCGCTGGCACGTGCGCAGCTGTTGACCGAGGACGACTACCTGGCGAAGGTCGAAGAGTATGGCGACGACTTCTACGCGGCGATGGGTGCCGAAGGCATCCGCGAACTGCTCCGTTCCATCGATCTCGCCCGCGAAGTCGAGACGCTGCGCTCCGAACTCGAGACCACCACTTCGGAGACCAAGAGCAAGAAGTTCTCCAAGCGCCTGAAGATTCTCGAGGGCTTCCAGAAGTCGGGCATCAAGCCCGAGTGGATGGTGCTCGAAGTCCTGCCGGTCCTGCCGCCCGATCTGCGTCCGCTGGTGCCGCTGGACGGTGGCCGCTTCGCCACCTCGGACCTCAACGATCTCTATCGTCGAGTCATCAACCGTAACAACCGCCTGAAGCGGCTGCTCGAATTGAAGGCGCCGGAGATCATCGTGCGCAACGAAAAGCGCATGCTCCAGGAAGCTGTTGACTCGCTGCTCGACAACGGTCGCCGTGGCAAGGCAATGACCGGCGCCAACAAGCGTCCGCTGAAGTCGCTGGCCGACATGATCAAGGGCAAGGGCGGTCGTTTTCGCCAGAACCTGCTCGGCAAACGCGTCGACTACTCGGGTCGTTCGGTCATCGTCGTCGGTCCGCAGCTCAAGCTGCATCAGTGCGGTCTGCCGAAGCTGATGGCTCTCGAGTTGTTTAAACCCTTCATCTTCAACCGCCTCGAAGGCATGGGCCTGGCGACGACCATCAAGCAGGCGAAGAAAATGGTCGAGACCCAGGAAGCCGTCGTCTGGGACATCCTGGAAGAGGTGATCCGCGAGCATCCGATCATGCTCAACCGGGCGCCAACGCTGCACCGTCTGGGTATTCAGGCTTTCGAGCCGACGCTGATCGAAGGCAAGGCGATCCAGCTGCACCCGCTGGTCTGTGCGGCCTTCAACGCCGACTTCGACGGCGACCAGATGGCCGTTCACGTGCCTCTGTCGCTGGAAGCGCAGATGGAAGCGCGGACCTTGATGCTGGCCTCGAACAACGTCCTGTCGCCGGCCAACGGCGAGCCGATCATCGTTCCCTCGCAGGATATCGTTCTCGGTCTCTACTATGCCACCCGCGAGGATATCAACGCCAAGGGCGAGGGAATGATCTTCCCCGATCTCGCCGAAGTGACGCGCGCCATGCAGGCCGGCGAACTCGATCTGCACGCACGTGTCTCGGTGCGCATCACCGAATACGAGAGTGATGGCGAGAACGGCTGGCAGGAAAAGGTCACGCGCTACAAGACCACCGCCGGTCGCGCGCTGCTCTCCGAGATCCTGCCGAAAGGACTGCCCTTCAGCTTGATCGACAAGACGCTCAAGAAGAAGGAAATCTCGAAGCTGATCAACGCGGCGTTCCGTCGCTGTGGTCTCAAGGAAACCGTCGTCTTTGCCGACAAGCTGATGCAGAATGGCTATCGACTGGCGACCCGTGCGGGCATTTCGATCTGCTCCGACGACATGTTGGTGCCGTCACAGAAGCGCGAGATCATCGCCGCGGCCGAAGACGAGGTCAAGGAAATCGAAAACCAGTACACCAATGGACTGGTTACCAACGGCGAGCGCTACAACAAGGTTGTCGATATCTGGGGACGCACCGGCGATCAGGTGGCGAAGGTGATGATGGATCAACTCGGTCACGAGGAAGTCGTCAACCGCCAGGGCGTTACGGAACGGCAGGAGTCGTTCAACTCGATCTTCATGATGGCCGATTCCGGCGCGCGCGGTTCTGCCGCCCAGATTCGCCAGCTGGCCGGCATGCGTGGTCTGATGGCCAAGCCGGATGGCTCGATCATCGAAACGCCGATCACGACGAACTTCCGCGAGGGTCTGAACGTTCTCCAGTACTTCATCTCGACGCACGGTGCCCGCAAGGGTCTTGCCGATACGGCGCTGAAGACAGCCAACTCGGGCTACCTGACGCGGCGACTGGTCGACGTGACGCAGGATCTGGTGGTAATCGAGGATGATTGCGGGACGAGCAACGGCGTGACCAGGAAAGCGCTGATCGAAGGCGGTGAGGTGATCGAAGCGATTCGTGAGCGCGTTCTTGGCCGCGTGACCGCTGCCGACGTGATCGACCCTGATTCGGACGAAACCATCATCGAGCAGGGAACGCTGATCTGCGAGGATCACTGCGATCTGATCGACCGTCTGGGAATCGACGAAGTCAAGGTGCGTACGCCGCTGACCTGCGATACGCGCTATGGTCTGTGTGCCATGTGCTACGGCCGAGACCTTGGTCGCGGTTCACCGGTCAACGTCGGCGAAGCGGTTGGGGTCATGGCCGCACAGTCGATTGGCGAGCCGGGAACGCAGCTGACCATGCGTACATTTCACGTCGGCGGCGCCGCCTCGCGTGCGGCCGTCGCCAGCCACGTGGAGACGCACAGCATCGGCGTCGTGCGCTTCACGTCGACCATGCGCTACGTGACCAGCGCCAAAGGCGAGAAAATCGTCATCACGCGTTCCGGTGAGATTCTGATTACCGATGACAGCGGGCGCGAACGCGAAAAGCACAAGGTCCCCTACGGGGCGACGCTACGTGTCGTCGACGGCGAGGCGGTCAAGGCCGGTACCCGCCTGGCGGCGTGGGATCCCCATACACGGCCGATCATCGCCGAGTACTCCGGCCTGGTGAAGTTCGAGAACGTCGACGAAGGCGTCACCGTTGCCAAGCAGATCGACGAAGTCACCGGCCTGTCTACGCTGGTGGTCATCGATCCGAAACGGGGTGGCAAGGTGCCGAGCAAAGGGCTGCGCCCGCAGGTCAGGCTGTTCGAGCCGAGCGGCGAGGAAGTGAAGATGCACGGCAGCGATCAGGCGGTGACGATCACCTTCCAGGTGGGGGCGATCATCAATGTTTTCGACGGACAAACGATTTCGGTTGGCGACGTGCTCGCGCGCCTTCCGCAGGAGTCGGCGAAGACAAGGGACATTACCGGCGGCTTGCCGCGCGTAGCGGAACTTTTCGAGGCGCGCACGCCGAAGGATGCCGGCATGCTGGCCGAGTTTACCGGCACCATGTCCTTTGGCAAGGACACCAAGGGCAAGCAGCGCCTGGTGATTACCGATCTTGACGGTGACACCCACGAGTACCTGATTCTGAAAGACAAGCACGTTCTGGTTCATGATGGACAGGTGGTGAATAAAGGGGAGTCGATCGTCGATGGTGCGCCCGACCCGCACGACATTCTGCGTTTGCTCGGCGTTGAGGCGCTGGCGGTCTACATCACGGACGAGGTTCAGGACGTGTACCGCCTGCAGGGCGTCAAGATCAACGACAAGCACATCGAGGTGATCGTTCGCCAGATGCTGCGTCGGGTAAATGTCCTGGACCCCGGAGACACCAAGTTCATCAAGGGCGAGCAGGTTGAACGCGCACATCTCCTCGACGAGAACGACGCCATCGTCGCCGAGGGCAAGCTTCCGGCGACCTACGAGCACGTCCTGTTGGGGATTACCAAGGCCTCCCTGTCTACCGATTCGTTCATTTCGGCGGCCTCCTTCCAGGAGACGACGCGGGTGCTGACCGAGGCGGCGATCATGGGCAAGCGTGACGAGCTGCGTGGCCTCAAGGAGAACGTCATCGTCGGCCGCCTGATACCCGCCGGGACCGGACTCGCCTATCACAACACGCGCAAGAAGAATGCCGCTGGCGAGGATGTCGCTGTCCGCAGCGTATTGCTCGACGATGACCTTTCAGCGACCGAAGAGAGCTCCGAGGACCAACCGATTGCTTGACTTGGAGCGTGATAGACCCTAGAATCCCCGGTCTTTGTCGCCGACGGCGTGTATCGCGTCGGCCGATCACTGAAATCGCCAAGGCGGCCAATCTGGTCCGCCTTGGTTTTTTGCTGACCTCGCGAGCGTCTCGCGAGCGTCTCTGCACTGAATATAAGGGTGGAAACATGCCAACCATTAACCAGTTGGTGCGCAAGCCTCGCGAGGCAATCCGCACCAAGAGCAAGGTCCCTGCGCTGGGAAATTGCCCGCAAAAACGGGGCGTTTGCACGCGTGTGTACACCACCACGCCGAAGAAGCCGAACTCGGCCTTGCGCAAGGTCTGCAAAGTGCGTCTGACGAATGGTTTCGAGGTGATTTCGTACATCGGCGGTGAAGGGCACAACCTGCAGGAGCACTCGGTCGTGCTGATCCGTGGCGGTCGTGTCAAGGACTTGCCGGGTGTGCGTTATCACACCGTTCGCGGTTCGCTGGATACCCAGGGTGTCAAGAAGCGCAAGCAGGGTCGTTCCAAGTACGGTACCAAGCGCCAAAAGGCCGCTTGATTTCCGTCCGAGTAAGGGCCGTTCCCCATGGGCGGCCGGGAGGGTCGGGCGCTTTGCCTGCTCCTTCGACTGAATTGTGACTATGAGAGGTTGCTATGCCCCGTCGTCGTGAAGTGCCGAAGCGCGATATTTTGCCGGATCCAAAATTTGGTAACGTCGATGTCTCGAAGTTCGTGAATACGCTTATGAAAAGCGGCAAGAAGTCGGTTGCCGAACGCATCGTCTACGGTGCTTTCGACCAGATCGTGACCAAGACCGGCAAGGACCCGCTGGAAACCTTCGCTCTGGCCCTGGGTAACATCAGGCCGCTGGTCGAGGTGAAGAGCCGCCGTGTCGGCGGTGCCAACTACCAGGTGCCGGTCGAAGTTCGCCCGAGCCGGCGCATGGCGCTGGCCATGCGCTGGTTGCGTGAGTCGGCCCGCAAGCGTTCCGAGAAGTCGATGGGTCAGCGTCTGGCGGCCGAAATACTCGAGGCCTCCGAAAGCCGCGGCGGTGCGGTCAAGAAGCGTGACGAGATTCACCGTATGGCCGAGGCAAACAAGGCTTTCGCGCACTTCCGCTTCTAGGTCACACCAAAAGCGTCGCCGCCCTGCGGCGACGGTCGCTCTTTATTAGTGAAGGTCCATTACTGTGGCACGTAAAACCCCTATCGAGCGCTACCGGAACATCGGTATCAGCGCTCACATTGACGCCGGCAAGACGACGGCGACCGAGCGTATCCTGTTCTACACGGGTATCAACCACAAGATTGGTGAAGTCCATGACGGTGCTGCGACCATGGACTGGATGGCGCAGGAGCAGGAGCGCGGTATCACCATTACTTCGGCTGCGACGACCTGTTTCTGGAAGGGCATGCAGCTTGACCGCCCCGAGCACCGGATCAACATCATCGATACGCCCGGGCACGTCGACTTCACGATTGAAGTCGAGCGCTCGATGCGCGTTCTCGACGGTGCGTGCATGATCTACTGCGCGGTCGGGGGTGTACAGCCACAGTCGGAGACCGTTTGGCGTCAGGCGACCAAGTACAAGGTGCCGCGCTTGGCCTTCGTGAACAAGATGGATCGGCAGGGCGCCGATTTCTTCAAGGTCATGGAGCAAATGAGAACCCGCCTGAAGGCCAATCCGGTGCCGATCGTCATTCCGATTGGCAAAGAGGATTACTTCGAGGGCGTTGTCGACCTGATCAAGATGAAGGCCATCATCTGGGATGAGGCCTCGTTGGGGATGAAGTTCGACTATCGTGACATTCCTGCCGGGCTGCAAGCCGAGGCCGACGAATGGCGTGGCAAGATGATCGAAGCGGCGGCCGAGTCGTCGGAAGAATTGATGGACCGCTATCTCGAGCACGGTGACCTCGACGAAGCCGATATCATCAAGGGTCTGCGCGCGCGCACTCTGGCCTGCGAGATTCAGCCGGGTTTGTGCGGAACCGCTTTTAAGAACAAGGGCGTGCAGCGCATGCTCGACGCGGTGATCGATTTGCTGCCGTCGCCGATCGATATCCCGCCGGTGACCGGCGAGCTGGAGAATGGCGAGATTGGTAGCCGCGAGGCGTCAGATGGCGCCAAGTTCTCGGCGCTCGCCTTCAAGCTGATGACAGACCCCTACGTCGGGCAGTTGACCTTTATTCGCGTCTACTCCGGAGTGCTCAAGTCCGGCGACTTCATCTACAACCCGACCAAGGGTCGTCGCGAGCGTATCGGGCGCGTCCTGCAGATGCACGCTAACAACCGCGAGGAGTTGAAAGAGGTGCTCGCCGGCGACATCGCGGCCTGTGTAGGCCTCAAGGACGTGACCACGGGCGAGACGCTTTGCGATCCGACCGCCGTGATCACCCTCGAGCGGATGATTTTCCCGGAGCCCGTGATCCACGTCGCAGTCGAGCCGAAAACCAAGCCCGACCAGGAAAAGATGGGTATCGCACTTGGCCGTCTGGCGCAGGAGGATCCGTCTTTCCGTGTGCGTACGGATGAGGAGTCCGGGCAAACCATCATCTCGGGTATGGGCGAGTTGCACCTGGAGATCATTGTCGATCGTCTGCGTCGCGAGTTCGGGGTCGATGCCAACGTGGGTGCGCCACAGGTGGCCTACCGTGAATGCATCAAGAAGACGGTCGAACAGGAAGGCAAGTTCGTCAAGCAGTCCGGTGGGCGTGGTCAGTACGGTCACGTGTGGCTCAAGATCGAACCGAACGAGACCGGCAAAGGCTACGAGTTCGTCGACGCTATCAAGGGTGGTACGGTGCCGCGCGAGTACATTCCGGCGGTCGACAAGGGCTTGCAGGATGCGATTACCAGCGGTGTGCTGGCCGGCTTCCCGGTGGTCGATATCAAGTTCACCCTGTTTGAAGGCTCGTACCACGACGTTGACTCCAACGAGAACGCCTTTCGTATGGCGGCATCGTTTGCCTTTAAGGAAGGGATGCGTCGCGCCCAGCCAACCCTGCTTGAGCCGATGATGGCCGTCGAAGTCGAGACGCCGGAAGACTATATGGGCAACGTCATGGGCGACCTGTCGAGTCGTCGCGGCATGGTTCAGGGAATGGAAGATGCGCCAGGCAACATCAAGCTGATTCGTGCCGAGGTGCCGCTGGCGGAGATGTTCGGTTATTCGACGACCCTGCGCTCGCTGTCTCAGGGTCGTGCGACCTACTCCATGGAATTCAAGCACTACGCCGAAGCGCCGAAGAACGTCGCTGAGGCCATCATCAACAAGAAATGACGTTGTTTTTGAGGATAAGGTAATGGCAAAGGGAAAATTCGAGCGCAACAAACCGCACGTCAACGTTGGCACGATTGGGCACGTTGACCACGGCAAGACAACGCTGACGGCGGCGATCACGACCATTCTGTCGAAGAAGTTTGGCGGTACCGCCAAGGCCTACGACCAGATTGACGCAGCGCCGGAAGAAAAGGCGCGCGGGATCACGATCAATACCGCGCACGTCGAGTACGAGACGTCCAAGCGCCACTACGCGCACGTCGACTGCCCGGGTCACGCCGACTACGTGAAGAACATGATTACCGGTGCGGCGCAGATGGACGGCGCCATTCTGGTGGTTTCCGCCGCCGACGGCCCGATGCCGCAGACGCGCGAGCACATCCTGCTCGCCCGCCAGGTAGGTGTTCCGTACATCATTGTCTATCTGAACAAGTGCGACATGGTTGACGACGCCGAACTGCTCGAGCTGGTGGATATGGAAGTGCGCGAGCTGCTGTCCAAGTACGACTTTCCTGGCGACGACGTTCCGATCATCCAGGGTTCTGCCCTGAAGGCG
>Ga0078784_11_pt21 | contig 17643 bp, 18 predicted proteins | sample CanAccphospTypeI_FD_67364 | JGI IMG/M metagenome (GOLD analysis project Ga0078784, IMG submission 67364) | Unknown Accumulibacter genome from EPBR bioreactor metagenome | reverse complement strand
GCCGACCTTGTAGGCCACACCGTCCGCTTTCAGCTGTTGCTCGGTCCTGCCGACCCAGGCGATCTCCGGGCTGGTGTAGATCACCCAGGGGATGGTGTCGAAGTTGCAGTGGCCAGCCTGGCCGGCCATGATTTCGGCGACCATCACGCCCTCTTCCATCGCCTTGTGGGCGAGCATCGGGCCAGCGACCACGTCACCCACCGCCCACACGCCGGGAAGATTGGTACGACAATGCGCGTCGACCTCGATCTGGCCGCGCTCGGTGAGCTTCAGGCCGACCTTGTCGGCGTCGAGGCCTTCGGTATTCGGAATGCGGCCGATCGAGACGATCAGTCGGTCTGCATCGAGCTTCTGTTCCTGGCCATCCTGGTCGGTATAGTCGATGGACACCCCTTTCTGCGAGACCTTCACGTCGCCGATCTCGATGCCGGTGACGATCTGCAGACCCTGCTTGGCAAACAGTTTGGCGGCCTCCCTGGCGACATCGACGTCGGCCAGCGAAAGAAACTCGGGAAGCGCTTCCAGAAGCGTCACTTCGGCACCGAGGCGGCGCCAGACGCTGCCCATTTCCAGGCCAATGACGCCAGCGCCGATGACCGCCAGCTTCTTCGGCACGCTAGCGATATCGAGCGCGCCGATATTGTCGCAAACGATCTCGTTATCGACCGGTACGCCGGGCAGGTGACGCGCCCGCGAACCGGTGGCGACGATCACCTGTTTGGCCTCGACGACGGCGTCACCGACCTTGAGCTGCCAGACTTCGCTTCCCGCCCCACCCTTGCGCCCGACGAAGGCGCCATGGCCATTGAGCAGGGTGACCTTGTTCTTCTTGAATAGTCCCTTGATGCCGGTGGTGAGCTGTTTGACGATCCCGTCCTTGCGCCCCACCATCTTTGCAACGTCGATGGTCGGCGTACCGACGCCGATCCCCTGGGCGGCAAATCCGTGCGCGGCTTCCTCGAATAGGTGCGAGGTATGCAACAAGGCTTTCGACGGAATGCAGCCGACGTTCAGGCAGGTGCCGCCGAGACGCGGTTCGCCCTTCGCATCGGCATAAGGATTGGATTCACAACAGGCGACACTGAAACCCAGTTGCGCCGCGCGGATGGCGGCAATATAGCCACCGGGACCACCACCGACAACGAGGACGTCAAATTGCTTGGACATGATAGTTTTCCCTTTCCAGCCGCAGAGAAACCAATGCACGGAGTGCGCACAGCGTAAAGCTCTGCGACTCCGTGCCTCGGTGGTGAGTGCTTATACGCCGAGGAGCAGGCGGGCCGGATCTTCCAGCGCCTCCTTCATCGTCACCAGGCCGAGGACCGCTTCGCGACCATCGACGATGCGGTGATCGTACGACATGGCCAGATAGTTGATCGGGCGGATGACGACCTGACCGTTTTCGACCACCGGGCGGTCCTTGGTGGCATGAATACCGAGGATCGCCGACTGCGGCGGATTGATGATCGGTGTCGACAGCATCGACCCGAAAACGCCGCCGTTGGAGATCGAGAAGGTACCGCCGGTGAGATCCTCCATCGACAGCTTGCCGTCCTTGGCCTTGGCTCCGAACTCGCCGATCTTCTTCTCGATGTCGGCGATCGACAGCTGGTCGGCATCGCGCAGGATCGGCACCACCAGGCCGCGCGGGCTGCCGACGGCGATACCGATGTCGATATAGCCGTGATAGACGATGTCGCTGCCATCAACCGACGAGTTGATGATCGGGAATTTCTGCAGCGCGGCGACGGCGGCCTTGACAAAGAAACCCATGAAACCGAGGCGAACGCCGTGCGCCTTTTCGAAGCGCTCGCCGTACTGCTTGCGCAGTGCCATGACCGGGCCCATGTTTACCTCGTTGAAGGTGGTCAGGATGGCGTTGTTGGCCTGCGACTGCAGCAGACGCTCGGCAACACGCGCACGCAAACGCGACATCGGGACACGCTGCTCCGGACGATCACCAAGCGCCACCGTCACCGCCGGCGCAGTCGCCAGTGCCGGAGCCGGAGCCCGCGCCGCGCTCGCCGCCGGAGCAGCAGCCAGCGGCGCGACAGCGGCCCCGGCGCTCGCGGCTACCGGTCGCACAGCCGGGATCTCGGCGGCCATCGCGTCGGCCTTGCTCACCCGCCCACCACGGCCGGTACCGACCACGTCGGCCGCAGCGATACCTTTCTCTTCGAGGATCTTGCGCGCAGCCGGCATGGCCGCGTCGGCTGCAGTTGCGGCCGCCGTCGCTTTCGCTGGCGCGGCTTTCGCCGCCCCTGCCTTGGCAGCGGGCGCAGCCACCGCACCGGCCTGCGCGGTGGTGTCGATACGCGCAATCACCTCACCTGCAACGACCGTGTCGCCGTCGCCCTTGACGATTTCAACCAATACACCGCCATCGGGTGCCGGCAGTTCGAGAACCACCTTGTCGGTCTCGATGTCGATCAGGTTCTCATCCCGGGCAACCGCTTCGCCGGCTTGCTTGTGCCACGAAACCAGCGTCGCTTCAGCGACCGATTCCGAAAGCTGTGGAACTTTGACGTCGATGATCATTTTCTCTCCGTTCTAGGCCAGTTTGTAGTACTCGATCTCACCGAGCGCGGAGTCGATCAGAGCCTTTTGTTGGGCGTTGTGCTTGCTTGCGTAGCCGACTGCTGGCGACGCGGCTGCCGGGCGGGAGACGAGCAGCAGATGCTGCTTGTCGCTGAGCTCGCGCGACAGATGCTGACGCGAGGCGATCCAGTACCAGGGTCCCTGATTGCGCGGCTCCTCCTGACACCAGACGATTTCCGTTGCCTTCGGATATTTCGCCACCTCCGCGTGGAACGACGCTTGCGGGAAGGGATAGAGCTGCTCGAGACGGGCGATCGCGATGTGGCCGATTTTCCGCTCGTGCCGCGCGGCGACCAGATCGTAGTAAACCTTGCCGGAACAGAAGATAACGCGGGTGACCTTCTTGGCGTTGATTGGCTCGACCTCGCCAATCACGCGCTGAAACTCACCGTCGCTGAGCTCGGCGAGCGTCGATGTGGCGTCCTTGTGGCGCAACAGGGATTTCGGCGAAAAGACGATCAGCGGCTTGCGTTGATTGCGCACCGCCTGGCGGCGCAGCAGATGGAAAATCTGCGCCGGCGTCGTCGGTTGGCAGACCTCCATGTTCATTTCGGCGGAGAGCTGCATGTAGCGTTCGATACGAGCCGACGAGTGCTCCGGCCCCTGCCCTTCATAGCCGTGCGGGAGCAGCAGCACCAAGCCGCTGGCGCGCCCCCACTTGGCTTCACCGGAAGCGAGGAACTGGTCGATGACCACCTGCGCGCCGTTGGCAAAGTCACCAAACTGCGCTTCCCAGACCACCAGTTCGTAGGGGTTGGCGGTGGAGTAGCCGTACTCGAAGGCGAGAATGGCTTCCTCCGAAAGGACCGAGTCGAAGCACTGAAAGCTCGCCTGCTTTTCCTGCAAGAAGGCTAGCGGGTAGTAGGTTCCGCGATCCCAGCTCTCGCGATTCTGGTCGTGCAGCGCCGCATGACGGTGGAAGAAGGTGCTCCGGCCGACGTCTTCACCCGAAATACGAACGCCATAGCTGGAGACGAGCAATGACGCGTAAGCAAGGTTTTCAGCCATCCCCCAGTCTACCGGCAGCTCTCCTTCGCCCATCAGGCGACGGTCGTCGATGATCTTCTTGACCCGACTGTGCAAGGTGAAGTTGGCGGGCAGGGTGGTCAAGCGCTCGGACAGGCGCTGCAGCTCGCCGATTGGCACACGGGTGTCGCAGGTTTCGATGTAGTGCGGCGGGAGGAACGACGTCCAGTCGATGGTCATCGGATGCTTGTAGCCGGCGAGCACCGGGTTGTACAGGAGCTCACCGCGATCGAGATGGGCACGGTAGTCGGCGATGATCTCGTCCGGACCTTCGGGCGCGAGAATCCCCTCGCCAACCAGCTTTTCCGCGTAGAGCTTGCGTGTCCCCGGATGCTGCTGGATCTTCTTGTACATCAGCGGTTGCGTGACCATTGGCTCGTCCTGCTCGTTGTGGCCGAGCTTGCGATAGCAGACGATGTCGACGACGACATCCTTCTTGAAGGTCCTGCGGTACTCCATGGCGACGCTGGTGACCAGCGCCACGGCTTCCGGGTCGTCGCCATTGACGTGAAAGATCGGCGCTTCGGCCATCTTGAAGATGTCCGTGCAGTACAGCGACGAACGATAGTCGCGCGGGTCGGAGGTGGTGAAACCGATCTGGTTATTGACCACGATGTGCACCGTGCCGCCCACCCCATATCCGCGCGTTTGCGCGAAATTGAGCATTTCCTGGTTGACACCCTGGCCGGCCACGGCGGCATCGCCATGAATGAGAACTGCCAGCACCTTGTCCTTGCCGTCTTCGCCGCGACGACGCTGGCGCGAGTAAACCGAGCCCACGACCACCGGGTTCACAATTTCCAGATGCGAGGGGTTGAACGACAGCGTCAGGTGGCAGGGTCCGCCAGGGGTCGACACATCGGACGAGTAGCCCATGTGGTACTTGACGTCGCCGGCAGTCAAATCCTGCGCCTTCCGGCCCTCGAACTCGTCGAAGAGCATCGACGGCTCCTTGCCCAGCGTGTTCACCAGCACGTTGAGACGACCGCGGTGAGCCATGCCGACGACGATTTCGTCAACGCCGCCGGTGCCCGCAACGCGGATCAGTTCGTCGAGCGACACGATCAACGACTCGCCACCTTCGAGCGAGAAGCGCTTCTGACCGACGTAGCGCGTATGCAGGTAGCGTTCGAGCGTTTCGGCAGCGGTCAGGCGCTCCAGCATGCGCATGCGCTCGGCGGCGGTATAGCTGGGCTTGGAGTGAATGCGCTCAAGTCGATCCTGCACCCAGCGCTTTTCGGCAAGGGTGCTGAGGTACATGTACTCGACGCCGATCGAGCCGCAATAGGTCGCTTTCAGGGCGTCGAGGATCTGGCCGAAAGTGGCGCGTTCCGGGACCCCCTTGAACGAACCGACGGCAAACACGGTGTTGAGGTCAGCGTCGGAAAGCCCGTAGTGGGCCGGGTCAAGCTGTGGCAGATCCGGGCGCGGCGTACGCTTGAGCGGGTCGAGGTTGGCCCAGCGATCGCCCGCGAAACGATAGGCGGTGATCATCTGCAGAATGCCGACCTGTTTCTTGTCGTCGGCCGGAGCCACCGCAGCGGCGCGATAGCCGCCTTTTCTCGCCTGTTCGGCGAAAGCATTGACGACCGGCAAGTGCGGCACGTCGCGCGCGACATGACCCGGAAGCTGCGCCAGCTTGTCGAAATACTCGCGCCACTGCTCGGAGACGGAACCGGGATTGTCGAGGTAGTTTTCGTACAACTCCTCGACGAAGGGCGCGTTGCCGCCAAAGAGGAGGGAGTTACCAAAAAGCTGATTCATCATGGCAGTTACCTGTCGTCACGGTCCTGGTTCGGATTGCGAAAACCTGCAGCAAAAAGCCGCAGCATGAAAAAAGGGCGGCTACCGTCGCCGCCCCTCGAAGTCGCTCAGGTCTTAGCGCTGAGCGGCCGGGATCACGTCGCGCCTTGCTGCCCCCATGTAGAGCTGACGCGGGCGACCGATCTTGTACTCCGGGTCGTTGATCATCTCTTCCCACTGCGTCATCCAGCCCACGGTACGTGCCAGGGCAAAGATGCAGGTAAACATGGTGGTCGGAATACCGAGCGCCTTCTGGACGATACCTGAGTAGAAATCAACGTTCGGATAAAGTTTCTTCTCGATGAAATAACTATCTTCGAGAGCGATCCGTTCGAGTTCCATCGCCAGCTTGAACAGGCGGTCATTCTCCAGACCAAGCTCTTGCAGAACGTCCTTGCAGACCTCGCGCATCAGCTTGGCGCGCGGATCGAAGTTCTTGTAGACCCGGTGCCCGAAGCCCATCAGCTTGAAGGAGTCGTTCTTGTCCTTGGCGCGAGCGATGTACTCGCCAACGCGCGAAACGTCGTGGATTTCCTCGAGCATCTGCAGGCAGGCCTCGTTGGCACCCCCGTGCGCCGGGCCCCAGAGACACGCGATACCGGCCGAGATACAGGCATAGGGGTTGGCGCCGGACGACCCGGAGAGACGAACGGTCGACGTCGACGCGTTCTGTTCGTGATCGGCATGCAGAGTAAAGATGGTGTCCAGGGCATGCACCAATACCGGATTCGGCTTGTACTCTTCGCACGGCGTTCCGAACATCATGTGCATGAAGTTGGCGGTGTAGTCGAGATCATTGCGCGGGTACATGAACGGCTCGCCGACATGGTACTTGTAGGCCATGGCAACGATGGTCGGCAACTTGGCAACGATGCGGTTGAAGCTGATGTTCTGGTGCTCCAGATCGGAGAAATCCTCCGCTTCGTGGTAGAAAGCGGAGAGCGCGCCAACGACCCCGACGAGAATGGCCATCGGGTGAGCGTCGCGCCGGAAACCCTGGTAGAACTTGACCAGTTGCTCGTGCACCATGGTGTGATTCTTGATGTTCTTCTCGAAACTGACCTTTTCCGCCGGCGTTGGCAGCTCGCCGTTCCACAACAGATAGGCGACCTCGAGGAAGTTGCAGCTCTGCGCCAGTTGCTCGATCGGATAACCGCGATAGAGCAACTCACCCTTGTCGCCATCGATGAACGTGATCTTCGATCTGCAACTTGCCGTCGACAGATAGCCGGAGTCGTAGGTGAACAAGCCCGTCTTGGCGCCCAGGGTGCGAATGTCGATGCAATCATTGCCGTGGGTAGGCGTCATGATCGGAAACTCGACGGGGTCGCGCCCTTCGATGTTCAGAATTGCTTTACGTTCGGTCGTCATTGGTTTATCCCCGTTCAGGTATTGAAGGCACAGCATGGAACATAAAAAGGCGCAACATTATGGCACCTTTCTTACTTGACTCTTACAGTTCGCAATAGGGCAAGGACTTCGGCCTGCACGGGATCCGCGCAGTCGCGGCTGCCATTGATCAGCGGCCACAACTCCAGGTCTTCCATATCGGCCAGAATGACGAAGGCGTCCGCCTGCTCCGGACCAAGGGTCGGGAAAACGCGCTCGAGAAACTCCCCGAGCAACAGGTCCATTTCCAGCATCGCACGGCGCGTGCAACGCCAGCGCAGGCGGTTGATTCTCTCGCGCTCGTCCATCAGATGGCGCGACGAACCATCATTTCCTTGATCTTGCCTATCGCCTGCGTCGGATTCAGGTTCTTCGGACAGACATCGACGCAGTTCATGATCGAGTGGCAGCGGAACAGTCGATAGGGATCCTCAAGGTCGTCCAGGCGCTCGTTGGTCGCCTCGTCACGGGTATCGGCGATGAAGCGGTAAGCGTTGAGCAGGCCGGCAGGACCGACGAACTTGTCCGGATTCCACCAGAACGACGGGCACGAGGTCGAACAGCAGGCGCACAGGATGCACTCGTAGAGACCGTTGAGTTCGTCGCGCTCTTCGGGCGACTGCAGACGCTCGCGTTCCGGGCGCGGGCTGTCGTTGATCAGATAGGGCTTGACCGAGTGGTACTGCTTGAAAAACTGCGTCATATCGACGATCAGGTCGCGGATCACCGGCAGGCCGGGCAGCGGCCGCAGCACGACCGGCTGCTTGAGCTCCTGGATGTCGGTGAGACACGCCAGGCCGTTCTTGCCGTTGATGTTCATTGCATCCGATCCGCAAATACCTTCACGGCACGAGCGGCGATAGGACAGCGTATCGTCATTCGCCTTCAGACGGGTGAGCACGTCAAGCAGCTTGCGATCGATCGCGAAATCAACCTGGACCGACATGTCCTGCATGTAGGGCGCGTCGTCCTTGTCGGGATCGTAGCGGTAAATCTTGAACTCCATGGTACTGGTGGCCATAATCATTAACTCCGTGGCATACGATCAGTAGGAGCGCGTCTTCAGCGCGATGGTTTCGACGGTCAGCGGGGTCATGGTCACCGGCTTGTAACTGAGACTGCTGCCCTCGCGTTCCCAGAGCGTATGCTTGTGCCAGTTGACGTCGTCTCGCCCATTGGGGTTTTCCGGCGTGTCGGGTGCGTCGTCGCGAACGTGCGCACCGCGCGACTCCTTGCGCGCTTCGGCCGAGACCAGCGTCGCCTTGGCGACTTCAATCAGGTTGTCGAGTTCCAGCGCTTCGACGCGCGCCGTATTCCAGACCTGCGACTTGTCCTTGATCTCGGTCCTGGCGACCGCTTTCTCGATCTCGACGATCTTGGCGACGCCTTCGACGAGCATGTCCTTGAAGCGGAACACACCGCAGTGCTTCTGCATCGTGCGCTGCAACTCGAGACGGGTTTCGTTGACGTTGCTGCCGCCGGTCTGGGTATTCAGGCGATGCAGGCGCGCCAGCGTGCGCTCGGCGTAGGCGGCCGGCAGGTCCTTGTGCACGATGGCACCCGACGCCAGGTCCTCGATCACCGAATCCCCGGACGACTTGCCGAAGACCAGCAGGTCGAGCAGCGAATTGGTGCCCAGTCGATTGGCGCCATGCACCGAGGCGCAGGCCACTTCGCCAGCCGCGTAGAAACCCTTGACCGGCACCCCGTCGGCGGAGACCACCTGCCCTTTGAAGTTGGTCGGAATACCGCCCATCTGGTAGTGGCAGGTCGGCACCACCGGAATCGGCGCCTGGATGGGGTCGATGCCGGCAAACTGGATCGAAATCTCGCGAATTCCGGGCAGACGCTTCATGATCGTCGCCGGATCGAGATGGGTAATGTCCAGGAGGACGAAATCCTTGTTCGGCCCGCAACCGCGACCTTCGTTGATTTCAGTGACCATGGCGCGGGAAACCACGTCGCGAGACGCCAGATCCTTGGCGTTCGGTGCATAGCGCTCCATGAACCGCTCGTTGTCCGAGTTGCGCAGAATGCCACCCTCGCCGCGCACACCTTCGGTGATCAGCACTCCTGCACCGGCAACGCCGGTCGGGTGGAACTGCCAGAACTCCATGTCCTCAAGGGCAATGCCGGCACGCGCCGCCATGCCAAGGCCATCGCCGGTGTTGATGAAGGCATTGGTCGACGAGTAGTAGATACGGCCCGCACCACCGGTTGCAAAGATCGTCGCCTTGGCGTGGAAAGCGACGACTTCGCCGGTCTCCATTTCCAACGCGATCACTCCGAGCACCTGGCCCGACTCGTCGCGGATCAGGTCAAGCGCCATCCATTCGACGAAAAACTGGGTGTTGGCGCGCACGTTGCGCTGATAGAGCGCGTGCAGCATCGCGTGTCCGGTGCGGTCGGCAGCGGCGCATGCACGCCGCACCGGCTTCTCGCCGAAGTTCGACATATGCCCACCGAATGGCCGCTGATAGATCTTGCCCTCGTCAGTGCGGTCAAATGGCATGCCAAAGTGCTCGAGTTCGACGACCACCTCGGGCGCCTTGCGACACATGTACTCGATCGCATCCTGATCACCGAGCCAGTCGGAACCCTTGACCGTATCGTACATGTGCCAGTGCCAGTGATCTTCCTCTGAGTTTCCCAGCGAAGCCGAAACACCGCCCTGTGCCGCCACGGTGTGTGATCGCGTCGGGAAGACCTTCGACAGCACGGCCGTCTTCAATCCGCCCTCGGATAGCTGAATCGCCGCGCGCAGCCCAGAACCTCCTGCACCAACGATGACAGCGTCGAATTTACGTACCGGTATGCTTGAATTGCTCACTTACGTTCTCCACAGAATCCGAATCGCCCAGCCGGCGTAGCCGACCAGCACCGTAGCCGTCGCAATCATCAGCAGCAGGCGAATTCCATCCGGCTTGATGTAGTCCATCCAGATATCCCGGATGCCGATCCAGGCGTGGTAGAAAAGGCTGATGAAGAAAAGAAAGGTCGCGAAGCGCATGAAGCCGCCGGCAAAGACTCCCCGCCAGGTCTCCAGCGAGTCGGGCCCGACGGAACCGATAACCACCAGGAAGATCACCGTATAGACGGCCATGATGATGGCCGTCGCGCGCTGGATGATCCAGTCCTTGAGGCCGTAATGGGCCCCGACAAGAATACGATTTACCATAGCACTTTCACCCCCACGATCAGCGTCAGGGCGATGCTGACGCCGAAAACGATCTTGCTCGAAAGCACCGCGGACTTGAGGTCGATGCCCTTGTGCAGGTCAAGCAGCAGATAACGAATGCCGGCGCAGAAATGGTGCATGTAGAACCAGATCAAGCCGAGCAGAATGATCTTGACCAGGGCATTGTCGACCACGCCCTTGAAGCTGGCAAAGGTCTGCGCAGACGTCAGGCTGCTCTCGAATAGCCATAAGAGAAAAGGGAGCAGGAGGAAGAGTGCCGCCCCGCTGATCCGGTGAATGATCGACAGGATTCCCGGAAGCGGTAACCTGATCGTCGGCAAGTCCAGATTCTTTGGACGCTTTTTCTTGATTGCCATCTCTGCCATGGACGTCATCCCTCATGTGTGATACAGCAGCATGCCTAACGCATGCGTTCCCCTTCAAAACCACGCCCGATTATAAACCATCCAGGCGCGCCTTACTTACTCGAAAGGACCCTTACAAGCGTTCACCCGAGCTCATTGCGATAATGATGATTGCGTGTCGAATAGAACCCCCGCCGCCATTCGACCGGCTTCCGGCCATAGGTGAAGGTGACGCGCTCGACGACCAGCAGCGGGCTCCCCTCGGCGACTTGCAGCAGTTCGGCGCTGACTCGGTCAGCGGCCACGGCGCGCAGCCGCTCGTCAGCCCGGACCATGCAAACACCATAGCGACTTTCGAACAGGCCGTAGAGCGAATCGCCCGCTCGCACGACTTCCAGCGACAGGTCGGGGAACAATTCACTCGAAAGATAGATTTCGTCGAAAACCACCGGTTCGTCACCCAGCTTCAGAAGGCGGCGCAGAATGGTGATTGGCGCACCCGGTTCGAGGGCCAGCGTGCGCGCGACGTCGGGGCCAGCCTTGGCGCGCCAGCATTCGAGCGGTATGCTCTGCGACACCTGCGGCACGCCGTCGTTGGGAACCAGGCGGAGAAAGCGGAAGGCAGAACCGGGATCCTTGTGCGTGGCGACGAAGGTGCCTTTGCCCTGCTGCCTTACCAGGAGGTTCTCGGCAGCCATTTCGTCGATCGCCTTGCGCACCGTCCCCTGACTGACGCCGAAGCGGCCGGCAAGCTCCGACTCACTGGGAATGGCGTCGCCCGGGCCCCACTCACCGGATTCCAGATTGCCCATGATCAATTGCTTGATCTGCCGATAGAGCGGGCTGAAGGTAGGAGCGTGCAATGACGATGCGCGGTTCATGGACAGCTATTTCAGCACAATTCTGGACTCCCGTCCATCCCGTTCTTGTTACTGATATCATATATAAGACATAAAACAAACGACAGCGATTTGACAGTGCGCGTATCTGGGTCTTATGATTGACCCGATTCGGCACCCCGTGCAGCGACCATGCATGCGGGCATCGCCGATCGGTTTTTCGATCAATTTCCTTACTTGCTCGTCTGCTTTTTTTCCGTTCAATCCTTCTCGCTCACCATCAACGACAGGAGCCGTATCATGTCCAAAGCCCCCATGCGCGTCGCGGTCACCGGCGCCGCCGGCCAAATCGGTTACAGCCTTCTTTTCCGGATCGCCTCCGGCGAAATGCTCGGCAAGGATCAGCCGGTCATCCTTCAACTCCTCGACCTGCCGCAAGCGCAAAAAGCCTGCCAGGGCGTGATCATGGAACTCGACGACTGCGCGTTCCCGCTGCTCGCCGGGATGTTCGCCACCGACGACCCGAACGTCGCTTTCAAGGATGCCGATGTCTGCCTGCTGGTGGGCGCACGCCCGCGCGGCCCGGGTATGGAACGTGCCGACCTGCTGACCGCCAACGGCGCCATCTTCACCGTCCAGGGCAAGGCCATTGCCGAGAACGCCAAGGAAGACGTCCGCGTTCTGGTCGTCGGCAACCCCTGCAACACCAACGCCCTGATCGCCGGTTCCGCGGCGAAGAAGGTCGGCCGCACCAACCCGGCCAACTACCATGGCATGCTGCGCTTGGATCACAACCGCGCCCTCTCGCAACTCGCCGCAAAGACCAATCGGCCGGTGGCCAGCTTCAAGCAGCTAACCGTCTGGGGCAACCATTCGCCGACCATGTACGCCGATTACCGTAACTGCACGTCCAACGGCGACAACGTCAAGGATCTGATCAACGATCCGGTCTGGAACAACGATGTCTTCCTGCCGACGGTGGGCAAGCGCGGCGCGGCGATCATCGACGCCCGCGGCCTGTCCTCGGCAGCCTCGGCAGCCAACGCGGCCATCGACCACATGCGCGACTGGGTACTCGGTTCCGACGAATGGGTGACCATGGGCGTCCCGTCCGACGGCTCCTACGACATCCCGGTGGGGATCGTTTTCGGTTTCCCCTGCGAGTGCAAGGGCGGCTCGTACAAAATCATCCAGGGTCTCGAGATCGACGGCTATTCGCGCGAGAAGATCAACAAGACGCTCAAGGAATTGACCGACGAAGCCGAGGCCGTGAAAGACATGCTCTGAGCACGCCTTGCTCAGCATCGAAAGCCGCGGCCAGCCCGCGGCTTTTTTTTGCTGGCGCCCTCTTTGCAGCAGCGCGGTAAAATGAGCCTCTCCCACCCACCGGACCGAAGCGACAAGCCCATGCGCCATCCCAGTCAAGTCCTTTTCGCCGGCGAAAAGCCGTTTCCGATGATCCCCGCCGTCGACCACTACGCGGGCTCCGAAAAACTGATCAACAAGGCCCTGCAGCTGCAGAACGAGCTGGGTCCGATCTTCGATATCACCTGCGACTGCGAAGACGGTGCGCCGGCTGGCGCCGACCGCGAGCACGCGACGATGGTCGCCGAACTGATCATGAGTGACGCCAATCGACACGGGCGGGTCGGCGTGCGCATCCACGACATTGCCCATCATGGCTGGCAGGAGGACATCGAGATCATCGTCGCCCGCGCCGGGCAGCGCCTGGCCTTCGTGACCCTGCCAAAGGTCAGTTGTGGCCAGGACGTGCGCATACAACTCGACGCCTTGCGGCGCGCGGCGGCGGCCGCCGGCCTCGAACGGCAGATCCCCGCGCACGTGCTCATCGAAACCTACGGCGCCCTGCGCGATGTCTGGGAGATCGCCGCCCTGGCCGAGGTTGAGTCGCTTGATTTCGGCCTGATGGATTTTGTCAGCGGCCACCATGGTGCCATCCCGGCGTCGGCAATGCGCAGCCCCGGACAGTTCGAGCACCCGCTGATCGTGCGCGCCAAGTGCGAAATCTCGGCGGCTGCGCTGGCTAACGGTGCCGTCCCGTCGCACAACGTGACCACCGAACTGCGCGATCTCGATTTCATCCGCAACGATGCCCGGCGGGCGCGCAACGAGTTCGGCTATCTGCGCATGTGGAGTATCCATCCCAACCAGATCCTGCCGATCGTCGAAATGATGCGCCCCGACTTCTCGGAGGTCGAAAGCGCGGTCGCGATCCTGATCGCCGCGCAAGACAGCGACTGGGGACCGATCCAGCACCAGGGCTTGCTGCACGACCGCGCTTCCTACCGCTACTACTGGGAGCTTCTCGGACGTGCCCAGGCCACCGGCATGGCGCTGCCCGGCGAGGCACAACGCCGTTTCTTTGCCTGAAACAACGCATGGACCTGTCCGCGCTGACCGCCAAGGTACTGGAGTTCCGTGATCAGAGGAACTGGGCGCAGTTCCACAGCCTGCGCAACCTGATCGTCTCGCTGAATCTCGAAGCCGGCGAACTGCTCGAGCTGACGCAATGGAAGAGCGACGCCGACATGGCTGCCCTGGTCGCCAGCGGCGACGCACATGAAGCACTGCGCGACGAATGCGCCGACGTTCTTATTTATCTGCTGCTGATCGCCGAGCAGGCAGGCATCGACCTCGAAGACGCCGCACACGCCAAACTGATCAAGAACGCGGCGAAATATCCGGTCGAAAGCAGTTACGGATCAAGCCGGAAATACCTGGCGGAGGCTGGCAAGCAGCGCTGATCGACGGGCAGCAGCTCGGCCGCAGGCAGCCACGCAGCACGCCCCGCGGTCACGACGTCTGGCTCTCGAGCGTATAGCCCGCGCCGGCGTCGAGCCCGAGCGCCGCGACCAGGCACGGCATCGCCTCCTGCAGGCTCGCCTGCAAGGTCCATGGCGGATTGAGCACGAAGACACCACTGCCGTGCATCCCGAAGCCGTCCGCAGCCGGTGTCCTGACGCGCAGCGTGACGTGCAGCCAGCTGCTCGCTGGCAGCCGTTTCAGACGTCCCGGCAGTTCGTGCGCATCGAGCCGCGTCAGCTGTGGATACCACAGCTGGTAGCTACCTCCCGGGAAACGCTGCAGGCAATCCTTGAGCGCATGCACGACCCGCTCGTAGTCGTGCTTTTCCTCGTAAGCCGGGTCGATGAGCGCCAGGGCGCGCCGCGGCGGTGGCGGCAGAACGGCTTTCAAGCCGGCAAAGCCGTCACTGTGCTCGACGATCACCCGTTTGCCCTCACCCTCGAAATGCTTGCGCAGGTGCAGAACATCACGGCTGTGCAGCTCGAAAAGGCGCAGGCGGTCCTGCGCGCGCATCGTTGCCAGGGCCAGATCGGGCGAACCCGGGTAAACCTTCAGAGTGCCGCCGGGGTTGCTCGCGCGCACCACCTCGACATACTCGGCAAGCGCCGCCGGCAGATCCTTGCGCCCCCACAAGCGACCGATTCCCTCACGGTGCTCGCCAAGCTTGGCCGCGTGCGCCGAATCCAAGGCATACGACCCGTGCTCCGGCGTGCGTATCGACGTACCAGAATGCTTTGTCCTTGCGCGCCAGGTAACGCGTCAGCTGCACCAGCACCAGATGCTTGAGAACGTCTGCGTGGTTACCGGCGTGAAAGGCGTGACGATAGCTGAGCATCGGCGAAGCCCTTAGGTGCGTGCGGCAGGAAGGGCGTGCATCGACAGCAGGCGCCTACTCGGGAGCCAGTATCTTGCCGTCGGTGCTGAACTGATAGTCGCGGAAGATGTGCTCGGCGTTCAGCAGTTGGTAGCTGCCGTCCGGCAGGCGGCGGGACGTATCCTTGAGGCGATAGGTGTAATGACCGCAGGTCCAGCAATCGAAGTTGCGCATCTGCGTGCAAAGGCAGGTCTTGTCCCTGACCGATATCCGCTTGACCCCGGGATTCGCTGCCACTTCGCGATTGTAGGCGTTGATGTACGAACAATTGCCGGTGCTGTCGAGAAGGTAACCGTAGGCTTCGCAATTGGGTCGGATACCGTCGCCAATCGCCGGACTGTTGCTCAGCATGCGCATTGGATAGCCGGTCGGCGAGATCTGGTTGACCTCGATCTGCTCTTCGCTGGCCTCGAAATAACGTTGCTTGACGTCCTCGGGAAGGCCGCACTCGCGTGAGACGGTAAATCGCGTCGCCACCTGCACCGCCGCCGCGCCCTGCTCGAGAAAGGACACCGCATCGCTGCCGGTAAAGATGCCTCCCGCCGGAATCAGTGGAATGTCCAGCTGCTCGGCCTGCAGATGGCGATGAATCTCGGCGAAAATCGTCGCCAGATCGTACTCCGCCCAATCCATGCCGAAACCCAGGTGACCGCCGGCCAGGGGTCCTTCGACGACCACATAGTCAGGCAGACGCCCACAACGCGCCGTCTTGCGCAGAAACAACTGCAGCGCGCGCAGCGACGAGACGATGATCCCCAGCTTGGCGTCGCGGAATCGCCGATGATCCTCGATCAGCGCGAACGACCCGAGATGCAGTCCGGCGGCCAGGGTAATGCCATCGGCACCGGCATCGAGCGCGCCCTGCATGCGCACGCGCAGAGTTTCCCGCGGCGAGTTCATGGTCAGCTTTTCCATGCAATTGACGAAGATCAGGCCGTCGCCGCGCTTCGCTTCCATGGTCCTGCCGACGTGCATCCGGGTCGCCTCGGCGAGCTGATCGAGATCGAAGCGAACGACCGACTTGTCCGAATTGGCGACGTTGAATTTGTATTGCTTGAGCTTGTCCTTGACGAACTTGGCGTTGAAGCGCCGATCGGCAACGGTATTGACCATGGCATCGGAGATATGTCCAACGCCCCCCAGTCGGGCTGCTTCGAGGGCCAGTTCGGCCGTCGAAATATCGACGCCCATACCACCAATCACGATCGGCACCAGTTCCTTGTCGCCGAATTTAAGACGGAAATCATCAACGCTCTTCATGCATGTCCTTCTCGACTCGGCCAAGCGTCCTCGGCCTGCCCGACGGGTGATCACAGCAACTTCCACGAGCTGGCCATTATCGCTCATCCAACGCCTCGATGGCTTGATGGATGCAAGGAAATCGCAATCCGACACCACCCAGCGAAACGAATCGGCAAGCTGCGACCGGATACAAGCCGAAGCGAAGCGCGAGCGACCTGGCGGCGCGTGTATCATGCCCACTCCTGGAGACGTCAAGCGGAGCCTCGCCATGTCCGACTGCAGCAGCCACGAGCAAGCCCTCCCAGCCCCTGCCGACATCGGCATCGCCCGCGAGGGTGCTTTCGACGCCGCCGCCTTCGAGCGCGCCATCGCCGACCTGCTCAGTGCCTGCGGCCTGGCCGCCGCCGGTCCGCACATGGGGAAAACCCCGCAGCGCGTACGCGAACTCTGGCAGCGTCGCCTGCTCGGCGGCTACGACCTCGACCCGGCCGACGCGCTTGGCGAAGGCTTTGCCGATCCGCGTGGCGACATGGTCGTCGTGCGCGGGATCGCCGTCCATGGCGTCTGCCCGCACCATCTGGTCCCCTTCCGCGGCCTCGCCCATGTTGCCTACCTGCCCGGCGGCCGGCTGCACGGCTTTGGCCGCATTGCCCGCCTGGTCGACGCCATTGGCCACCGCTTCACCTACCAGGAATGGATGACCCGCGACATCGCCGAGGCGCTGATGCGGCACGGCCAGGCGCGCGGCGCCGCGTGCGTCGTCGAAGCCGAGCAGCTGTGCCTGTTGCTCGGCGAAGACCGCCGCGGTGACGAACGGGTGGTCACCCAGGCCTTCGTTGGCGAGTTTGAACATTTCGAGCAGGCGCGCAACGAATTCCTGCGCGCCATCGCCGGCAACCGCCGCGAGTAGGGAAACGCCGACGCCCCTTGTAGGAGCCCGATTCATCGGGCGATGTCGAGCTCGCGCGGACTCTCAGCGCTCGTAGGATTCGCTGCGCGCGGCCGCGCTCAGCGGCACCAGGAACGCGCTCGGATCAGGCAGCACCTTCTCCCGCAGCGCCGCCAGCGTGATCTCGCCGCCGTAGCTCACCGACGACTGCAGGTGGCCGCGGATGCGCTCCAGGATGCCGCTGACGCTGCCGCGGTAAGGCACCTGGATTTCCTGGCCTTCGGGCGGGGTTTCGAGCGCCGCGTCGAGCTCTTCGCTGCTGCTGTCGTAAAGCGTTTCCAGCACCGCCTCGGGCGAGGTCATGCCACGGTAAATTTTCTTCTTCAGATGGGTCGCCGGATCCTCTATCACGCGGCCCGGCGCCTCGTCGGTGCCCGACAGGGCGCTGCCGAGCATCACCGTCGACGCCCCGCAGATCAGCGCGAGAAAGATATCCTTGTCGGTTCTCACGCCGCCGTCGGCCATGATCGGGACGCTGCCACCGACGGCCAGATAGGCCTCGCGGATGGCCTGCAGCTGCGGCACGCCGGCCGCCGTTTCCAGCCGCGTGCGGC